>ERZ773170.40-NODE-40-length-127903-cov-4.290181_pt1 | contig 127903 bp, 133 predicted proteins | sample MGYA00581002_ERZ773170 | MGnify/ENA primary metagenome ERZ773170 (study PRJEB29015, sample SAMEA2737811) | human gut metagenome | biome: human gut; feature: human-associated habitat; material: faeces | place: China | collected 2012 ... | reverse complement strand
ATTCCTTCAATGATACTGTGAAAAAAGCCAATGAAATTAAAGACAGGGTGTTGAAATACGTGTACAATATAAAACAAGAGCGTTCATATAACAATGACATGGTTGGCATCTTTGAGAGGTATAAGGATATAGCAGATGGCGACATGGAGGTAGCTATGAATTTTATCAAGGAGGCCTATCCATTCAATGAAGAAACAGAGGTGTATATCAGAAAAAAGTTCAACATGTCTATACCAGTTCCTATACCTGGCGAATTAGAATAGTAGCAATTAAGCTAAATTAAATTATTTTGAATCTTTTTTATTATCAAAAGACATATCTTTGTCCAAAAAACAAACAGAATGGAAGAAAAAAGAGATAAAAGAAGCTATGATTGAAGCCCTGACGCACTTAGAGGGGTGTAAGTATTTCGTGGCTACGATAGTAAATGAAGAGGAAAGAAGATTTGATATGAGCCAACGAATGTCACAGCATCAATTGGCGTTAGTTATAAAAGGTATCTTATCTAATAATGAGATGATGATGGACGTTTTGCAGTGGTGTTCTGAAAGATTTAAAAACAGTATAGAGAAAGGAAAGAAATCAACTAATTAAATATTAATACAATGAATCGCTGGTTTGAAATTACGGTAAAAGCCGAGATTGATAATATCGAGAACGGCAAAAAGAAGAAAGTAACTGAAAAGTATTTGGTAGATGCCTTATCTTATACAGAGGCAGAATCAAGATCTTTAGAGATTTTCAAGGATTTATTTCAAGTGTTCGACGTTGTTAAAATAAATCCTATTAAAGTGTCAGAAATCTTTTTCAACGGAGAAGCTGAGTACTGGTATAAGTGCAAGGTGAATTACATTACACTGGATGAAAAGAAAGGTAAAGAAAAGAAAACGCCATGCTATATGTATGTCCAAGCCGGCAATCCTAAAGACGCCGAAGCTGTGTTGACTAAAGGTATGCAGGGTACGTTGGGAGACTGGAATTGCGAGTCTATTGCTGAAACGAAAATCATTGAAGTGTTTAAATACGATCTGCAAAAAGGTGTAGAAAAATTGGGAGAAAAGAAAACTGATGAGTGATGTTGTTTCCCGTGTAGCACTTGCGACGGCAATTGTATTATTGGTAGTAGCAGGTGCTACTTTGCTGATAGTGATTAAGACCGAAGAAGTACCGAGATGGTTAATGAACTTACCATATACGTTATCTTTAACGGCAGTATCCTTTTCAAGCATATCACTTGTATTGAAATATAAAGAGTGGAAAAGAAATTGTACGTCTGCGAAAGATGCGGACGAAAAGTGATGATAAGAAGTCATGGCTTATGCCAGGCTTGCAGGAGCAAAGAGTTGACTCCGAAGAAAAAAGACAGAATTACATCCATTAAAAACAGCAGCAAGAAGAAAAAGTTAGAGAACCCGGATTTATCCGGGTTTTTTCGTCTTATGCTGGAAGAGTTAAATAATAGTCGGATGTCTATGACCGGTAAGGCTATTCATTTTCCTACAGTATGTAACGTATGCCATATACTTCCGAAAAGGATATATAAGTCGGTTGCTACTTGCAGGGATAATATAGTTTTCCTTCATGAATCGGAGCATACGGTATTCGACATGTATCTTGACCGAATGGAATTTGATAAACTTGAAACAGAATTTCCTTTTGTGTGGAAGTATGCGGTAAAGAAGGTACTGGATATGGAAAGCAGAGGAATGATCAAGGAAAGAGGTAGGTTGATTATTGAAATAATTGATAGGTATGATAGAAGAAAAGATTAAAATATTAATAGATTTAGGGTTTGTACCTATGGTGGAAGGAGAAGGAAATACGTTGCTTAGAATGAACGATGTTGTGATGTCGGTATCAGATCCTAATCAAACACCAGAGCAGTTAAAAAAAGAAGTTATGACTTTGATAAAGAATAAAGACATAGCCGAAAGAGGCGGACAGGTTCCAGTAGTTGAAGAGCCGGCGCCTGAGCCAGAGCAGGCCCAGAAGGAGGAACCGGAAGCTCCGGCGGAGGAAGCCGCTCCTAACCCTGGAGAAGAAGATTCGAATCCGTTTACAGAAAATCAGGAAACGTTAGAACCATTTTATATCTGTGATGAGTTAAAGAAGATTGAGACCCCAAAATTCGTAAGATTAACATTAGACGATAATCGTTTTTATGTAAGAAAGATGGATGATGGGACGGCTAAGATATATGCTTCGGTAACAACTTTAATCAAAGATGGGTATGTAGATGATAAGACAGCACTTCAGGAATGGAAGCAAGAGGTAAAGATGCTTGGTCGCAATCCAGAAGAAGTGGCGCAGTATGAAGCCGATAAGGGAACGATCATGCACTACTTATACGGATTGTACCTAACAGGTAGAGATATGGTCTTAAATCGAAGCTTTGTAGTTAAGACAGTGCAAGAAGGCAAGCTGAAGATATCTAAGAAAAATTTTGATCGGTTCTTTAATAGCATAGATGATCTTGACGATATGATTGTCAGGGTCATGAAGTTTGCCAAATTCTGTTCTGATTACAAGGTGAAACCGATGATGATAGAAAGAATCCTTTCTTTAGAGGATTACCTTGTAGCAACACCTATTGATGCGATGGTTAAAATGACATTCAAATACAAAGAAGAAGGTTATTTTGGAGCCGTGTATCAAAGGGCTACCGGACAGTTCAAAAAAGGTGATCCAAAGAAGGAAGTAAGAGAAGTGGAAAAAGAAGAAGTGGTCATTCTTGACTTTAAATCGGGAGGAATATGGGAATCATATGCATTCCAATTGGAAGCTGAAAGAAGAATGGTTAAAGCATGGTATGGCATTGATGCACGTATTATGAACTTTTCTCCAAAAAGCACGAGCAGTAAAGGATATACGCTGAAAGAATGGACAGAAGACAGTGTAGCACTTGAAAAGGCGGACTGTGTGTTCCAACAAGGTATGTTGAATCACCTTAGAAAAGATAAGAAGTTTAAAGTGAGAAAAGGAGTGTTGAATATCAATAAGCCGTACAATGAAGAAGATCATACGGTTGTATATGATATTGCAGAGGAAATGTCTAAAAGATTCATGATATAAAAAGCAATGAGAGGAGCTAAGGATGCTTGATTTTAGAAAATACGAAAACGTACCTCGGTTTCAACTTGACCGCAGGCCTGGCAGGAGCCGACTGAAGCTAACCTGCCCGGCTTGCGGGAAAAGCCGGTGCCTTACCCCTTATATTGATGTGGCGACCGGTCAGGTCGTTGGCAATGAGTTTGGAAGATGCGATCATGAACGAACTTGCGGTTATGATAAACGACCTACCGGCAAGGATGTAGGTGACAAAGATCTTTGGATTTCGGGAAATAAGTGCATAAGAGCTTATCGCCCTCCTGTAAATCCTGACGTTGTAAATTACATACCTTTTAGCGAGTTTGAGAGGACTGTAGTTCCAGACGATAGAAACACCGTATTTAGATTTTTATCGTCTCTATGGGGAAAAGAAAGGGTATCTGACGTATTTAGAAGGTATCATGTTGGAACAATGGACTTATGGGGATGGAAAGGGTGTTGTATATTCTGGCAGATAGATAAGGACTTTGTATGTAGAACCGGCAAGATTATGGATTTTTACATAAAGACCGACAGCCAGGGGAATGAGATTGATGTAAAAAGAGTGAAGGAAAAAGACGGTGACAATGAGCGGCCTCATGTTATGTTTTATCACTCGTTGCATGCAAGAGACTTCTTGTTTAGACAATGCCTGTTCGGAGAGCATCTTTTAAGCCAGTATCCGGATAAGGTAGTTAATTTGGTGGAGTCAGAAAAGACGGCTATTATATGCGCCGTGAATAAACCAGATGAGTTATTTGTAGCTACCGGTGGGTTGCAGAACTTAAGACCGGAAGTGATAGATGTTTTAAAAGATAGAAAGACTGTAGCTTTTCCGGACAAAGGACAAGCATTTGAGACATGGAGTAAAAAGATAGATGGGATGATGATGAAGTCAAGGATAAAAGTATCGGACTATCTTCAGAGTGTTGAGAATGTAGGGGACGGAGATGATGTGGCAGATTTGATAATTAATAACAAAGTAAAAGACAAATATTATGAGCCTGGACGTTTATATTAAGAGCAAGAAGAAAGAAGAGGATCGTAAATGGGTTGCAAACATCACCCACAACATGAACAAGATGGCACAAAAAATATTCGTATCAGAAAACAAAGAAACACTATACGATTATGTTTGGAGACCGGAAGAATTGGGCAGGGAAATAGATACTAAGGAGATGGTGAAGATACTCGCAAAAGGTATATATATTATGATCTCCAAGAGAAAGAGTCTTTTGAGATACGAACCAGAAAACGGATGGGGGTCTTATGATTCATTTCTTAAGTTTCTTATCGAATACAAAGAGGCATGTGAAGATAATCCAGGGTGTGTAATTGAAGCAAGTAGATAACAACATGGAAAATTATAAAAACACTTTAAACGAGGTAGTGGTGATCGAATCATCACCAGAAACGTATTTTGTTTACGCTATTCGTAATGCTATTCGTATCTCTAAATGTGCGTATCCTACAGCCAAGAAAGTAATTTTCAAAAGAGAGGACGTAGAGGTGGAGATCTCGGAAATGGAAACTGAAAGCAGTTTGTATGAAAAGTTTAAAGAGAAGCAAAAGGATAGAGTATGGAACTCAATGTGCGGCAACAACGGATTTTAAGAGGCGAAATTTGCCCTTATTGCGGAAGAGAAACCGAGTTGGTCAATGCCGATAAAATATATAGCAGAAAAGGCTTAGGGATGGTTATGATGTGTAAACCATGCAACGCTTATGTCGGTGTTCATGAATCAGGGCCGAATAAGGGAAAAGCTAAAGGCCGGCTTGCGGGCCCATCACTAAGGTCTCTTAAAATAAGAGTCCATGCCGAACTTGACAGACTGTGGTCTACGCCGGAAGAACAGGAAAGGATGTATAAAGATTTATCCGAATTTCTATCTATACCGGAAGAATACACACATATAGGTATGTTCGGCGAGAAGACGATGGGAAAAGTCTTTCAGTTCTGTCATGTAAACAAAGAACGATCAGGTTCGAGAATAGAATGGCACAAGCCTGGAGATAAGTGCCCTAATAAGAACAACCAAATAGTGTCAGGCAGTAGCGCATGCAGAGGATGCCCTGAGTATCTTCATGATGAGAAAGACGGGTATGTCTGGTGTGATCCTGACATGAGTTACGGCAGATTGAAATAGGGCGCGAATTGCCTATCTTTGTGCTATTATTAATCAAAAAAACATAAGCACATGGGTAGATCGACAGAGTACTACAGGACTCATCCCGAAGCCAGGAAGAAAAAGGCTAAAAAGGACAAGGAGATAAATGCCAGACCGGAACAGAAAGCCAAACGCCGGGAGCTTGGTCGTAAAAACTACGAAACGGACAAGAAGAAAGGCAAAAGCTGGAGGAAAGGCAAAGATTGTTCTCATACCAAGAATGGTCTTAGGTATAAATCAGTAAAAGCTAATAGGGGATCCAAATCGGATACAAAAGGTGACAAAAATGCAAGAGGAGATAGCAAATAGGATAGATATAAGAAGGATATTCAAAACCTCTAAACAGGTTATGGAAGAGGCGTATGAGAATATCTTAAAATACAGGCGGGGAGAGCTTATCCCCGCTAAAACCGGATACGATTATATTGATGAGGCTTTGCTTGGAGGTATTTTCCCTCAGCATGCTATTGCCATAGGAGCCCGCCCGTCTGTAGGTAAATCGTATGTGGCCCAAAAGATATTGGAAAATGTGATGAATCCGATGATCAACCCGCAAGCAGAAGATTATTTTCTTGTCAATTGCGAGTTCGAAATGAATCCTCAAGATCTTCTTCTTCGCAGAATGAGCCAGGATATGAAAAAACGGGCTCCTGAAATATTAAGAAGGCAAGATTCTAATACAGTAGAAGAGATGAGGATGTTTGAAATCCTTCAAGGTGAAATTAGAAATAATATAATATACATCGATGCTCCGTGTACGGTAAAAGAGTTTGAGGCGGCCGTGTATCATATAGCTACCAAACACAAAGACAAACGTCTTATAATATTTAAAGTCGATCATATTGCTTTGATAAAAAGAATGGGATTGGATCCTAAGTCGGCTATAGATGATTTGGTGGCGGTTATGAACGAGGCTAAATTAGTATATAAAAACATATTTTTCCTCATCATATCCCAATTCAACAGAGAGATAGAAGGAAGGATAAAAAGCCCTCAAGAGCAGCCTCCCCGTCTTTCTGACTTTTATCAGTCTGATACGCTGGGGCAACTATGTACGTTAATGATAGGTTTGCATAATCCTCGTAGATACGGGCTGGACAAGTATATGATATTTGGGAAAGACTGGTATCAGACTCTTGACCGGTTTAAAACTGAAAACAAAACATCATTCAGGACAGCCGGACTGGTGTTTCATCATATACTGAAGGTAAGGCAAGTTAGTATGGAAGAGCTTACTAATACAATCCACCCAGAGATCCTGCCGGGGCATGGATGGATGTACGGGGAGGGAGGGACGAAGTTCGTGAACCCCAACCAGCCGCCGACGCCGCCCAAGCTCTATACTGTGGAAGACGTTACGAACAATCAAGATCAAGAACAAGAGGTAAAGGAAGAACAGTCAGTATATTAAAAAAAAAGAAACGTATGAGACTTACCGTAGAAGAAAACGAATACCTGATAAGTAAGTTCCTTTTGGTTCTTACTGAGTTCGCAGGGGATGAAAGAGAGATGTTTTTAATCAACTCCATACATGATAAAGCAGTAGCGGATATGAATTATCGTCTTCCGTCTTTAATAAGCAGAGAACGCAAAAGACGAGTCATTGAGCTCCTTAAAGAAGGAACCAGAATAATCAAGGACTTTTCCGGCTATGCAGGTGATATGGGTATGATTAACGAATACGATCGTCTAAAGAAAGAAATAGGTACCGTCCAAGACCAGCTTGGTGACGTAGAAGGTCAACTTCGGGCAGCAGGAGAAGTTATTAAAAAAGAACTTGATATGATTGCTGACCGGATCAAAGAAGACCTTCTCGACCGAGAGCTGGCTAAAAGTAATGCCGAGGCTGAAAGAAAAGCCAAAGTGGATCCAAGATACGAAGTGGCTTTAGGTGATTACAAGGAGATGCTGGAAGTTATTTTTACAACCAGAAACAAGTATTCTACGGTAGATTCTGTACATGATGATCTCCGTCAGTCGGTGTCTACCAGTAGAAATTCGATTATCAAAGAAGGGTACAACAGTTAAAAACAAGGAGGAAATATGGAAAAGAAGGAATTTAAAGTAGGAGAAGTGTTTGATGCCGGACTTGTGAGATTAAAATGTGTGGAACCTACGGCGCCAAATGCAGGATGTGAAGGATGTATATTCAATTACTTTACATGCGGGGCAGTGGATGTGATTGCAGGTCCGTGTAGTCACGCGGAGAGGGAGGATAATAGAGATGTTATTTTCATTAAAGCTGATTAGGAATGTACATCAATTTCAGACAACTTACAGCATCAGACATGACTCCTAATGATCTCGCTAATCTTCTTGCCATAAGACAGAAGGATGCGGTTATGATCGAAGCCATGCAGGAAGAAGATGCTGGTAGATATATAGAGCTTGGCCTGGTTGAGAAATTAAAATCAGGCGTGATGAGATTAACCAACAAAGGAACGTCTTTTGTGAATTATATAGAGACACCGGAAATGACGGACGAGATTCTGGAAACGTTGAAGATTATGATAGGAATGTACGAATCATATTCAAAAGACATAGGTGTCAGCAGAAAAGAAGCGGAATCCAGATTGTGTTGGTTTATGGGTAATACTTCATTTAAGAAAGAGGTCATACTTCAAGTAACGGAATCTTATATAGCAGAGTCAGGAGATTACACAATGAGCTTATGTAACTTTATATGGAAACCGCCTTCTCAGGCTTTTTCAGTCCATATGAACCTTAAAAACTCAAAGCTCTTTGACCTAATAGCTGAAAAATTTAAGATCGCTACCGAGCCTTATTTGGAGCCTAAGAAGAATAAGGAAATGGATTGGTTGTTTGCCGTATCTAAATTGCCTACGCCGCCGGCTAAAGGCAATCCGGATTATTTGTTTACCGGAAGTTCGGAAACAGACAAAGAGAGGTTGAAAAACATAAAAACGTATTTATTTAACAAAATTAGAAAGCAATGGAAAAAGTAAGAATTAGAAAGATAATAGAGGATATAATTATTACTCAGTTTCTTAATTCGGAAATGGATATAGTTCATGAAGAAGATGTGTCGTTTAAAGAACTTGGATTAGATTCTATTGATCGAATTGAGCTTGATGCGATGGTGGAACAAAAATTCAATATCGTTATTATTGATTATGATACAGAATCCATCAAAGATATGACTGATCTTGTTTACAAAATAATAACAGAAGGATATGGGAAATGATATAATTTTATGCATGGCTTTAATAGCGTCATTTGCTTTTGTTATACAGTTTTTATTGTCGATATTAGGATCTGATCTGGATACGGATATTGACATTGATAACGCTTCTGATTTAAGCATGTCTTTGTCGGACATCATATCATTCAAAGGCATAACACATTTTATTCTTGGATATAGCTGGACTACGTACTTTTCGGGTTCCCATTTAGTAGGGATCGTAATAGGGTCATTTTTCTTTATCGTTTTGTTTTACGTATATAAGTTACTTCTTAAGTTAAAACAAGAAATGGTGTACGAATGTCCGGAAGATTTAAATGGCAGAGAGGCGGAGATAGTATTTAGATCAGGTAAGAATCATTATATAACCCCAAATAGTATTAAACCAATATAATTCTATTATAAAAGTTTAATACATCTCTTTCAGAGATCGGGTTATTAGCCTAAGCCTTGAAACAGAGGCTACGTTATTTGAGAATAAATAGTTACCAAGGAATGTTTATCCAAGTTTCTTGCTCTAAGGATGGTGATTAAACAGGAGTAGTGTATTTGACGAAACAGTGTTGCCATTATATAAAACCTCAAAATAACATTGGCGATGGGTACTTACAGGCGAAATCCTGACTTATCCCTAACGGGATTTACATCTACCAAGGAGACCGAAAGGTCTCCGAGGGGATGTATTAAAACGGATGAATAACTTTAAATATATTTAATAGAATATGAGATATGGAATTGATTTTGAAACAGAAGAAGAGGAGGATGAAGAGTATGACTGACGAGGAATTTGTATTGGATAATAAGAAAAAGATTATAGTAAGAAAAAGAATATCTTATTTAAACAAAGGGGATAAAGTGTGGATTGTGTCTTCCGACGGGTATCTGCTACACACGGACGTGGTTAGAGCCGAACGCGGACGGTCTTATGTGGATATAGACGGTATCCTGTATTGGAAACGAGGATTAGATGGCAAGCATCGTAATCGTAATAACTACATGCAGTTCGCCATGACGCCGGAGGACGGTAAGAAGTATGTCGTATATTACCCGGAAGGATTTAAAGACAATGACTTATGATGGTCCCGGAAACGCATTTGCTATATAAGGAGTTTAATGGCGTGAAACGTCTTGCCATATCTTATTCCCAGATAGATACGTTTCTTACTTGTCCAATGAAATGGTATAAGACTTACGTGGAGGGCAAAAGGTCTACGGAAAAACAAGAAGCTACGTCTTATGGTACGGTTATTCATAAGACACTGGAATACTTCTTCAAGAACGGAAGACAGCCTTCTGGCAAAGACCTGGGGGAAGCTATAAGTTACTATGCCTACCAAGAAGACATACCTTGGCAATCACCGGAAAATATGATGATAGCCATGAAGCAATCTGGAGAGCTTCTTGCTTGGATTGTGGATCTGTTCAAAAAAGACGGCAATAGGTTTATGATAGCTGATAGTGATCTTAATCCCTGTGAGAAACTCATCAGACACGGTGCCATAATAGGAGTCGAAGAGGATTTTGTGCTACCGTACCGTCTTCCTAAGCCTGTTAACATAAATGGAGTAATTCATACTCATGTGTACATAGTAGGATCGGTAGACCTTCATCTGGCTATAAAAAGCAAGAATGTAGTTCACCATTATGTCATAGATTGGAAATCAGGTAATAAGGTTTTTGATTCTAAGAAGTTGGAAACAAATTTACAGCATCCTATATATTCATTTTACATCTATAGAAGATATGGTGGAGTTCTTCCAGATATGAACATCTATTTCTTTACCAGGACCAGGCAGTACCAAAAGGTTAAGGTGGATGAGGAACGTAAAACAAAATCTATAGAGATGCTAAATGACACTTTGTCTAAAATGTATGATTTTGAAGATAATAGTGTAAAATTATTTCAAGCGTACATCCAGGGAGCAGAAAGAGCCAGGTATAGCAAGCGGCGTGCCACCCTAAGCCTGCCTGTTCCGCAAAACAAACAACCCTGCCCGTCAGCACTGTGTTATTATTGTGACTTTGGATTACATAACAAAAACGAATGCCCTTTCTCTTCGGATTGGGATCCGTCTAAAAAGATAAAACGATGAAATACGATGATGTTCAAAAGTTAAGAACAAAATACCGGCAAGATCCGGAAGTTATAAACTTGACATACATGAGAGACGTTGCTGTACGATGCGGGAATTTCAAGAAAGCGTTTGAGCTTCAGGAGAAGCTGGAGGATATATGGTTCAACTATTTAAAAGGAGTGTAATGAAAGAAGATCTAATATGTGGAGTAGCGATCCTTTTGTATTTAGTTTTATTATACTTACTCACGACAGCTTTCATAAAAACAGGTAGAGCAGTAGATCGTTATAAGATGAAGAAGAAAACTGACAAAATCAAAGTAGGTCAAAGATACGAACATAAGAACTACTTTGAGGATCCATTTGAAAGAGGCAAGCATGTGATTAAGATATTAGACATAAAAGAGGGGTACGCTCTATATGAGTACGAAGAAAAACTATATATACGTTCTTCTGTGAGTCTTGAAGATATTGCTAAAAGATATGTTTTAATTACTGATATAAAATAAGGGATTATGGAAAAGAAAGTCACAATCAAAGAAGGGATGGATATTTTTTACAAAAATGCAGGAAAAGGTATATGGGTCTATATTGGACTTTTTGGAAATAAAGTGCTATCCATTTTAAAAAACAAAGGTGTTATTGCATGCGAAAACGATGCTGAATATTGCGTGTTGATGGATGGAGAAGATCATTTCATAAGTATAGCAAAAGACATGAGTCACGACTATTGTTGTGAGTACGTTGTAGAACGAGCAGAAGACTACAGAGACTACCCCTCCAAAGGTGCTACATGCAGTGTATGCCTGTTTGAAGATAATGAGAATAAAGCAAGGGAGATGTTGAAAGAGGCGATAATAGAACTTTCAAAAAATAATATAATAGATTGTGATGGGCTTTGAACTTAGACCTTACCAGAAAGAGGCAGTAGATGCCGGGCTTAAGTTTCTTACAGGAAGATCTAAGAAGCCTGGCATAATCGTAGCCCCATGCGGAGCGGGTAAGAGCCTTCTGATATCCAAGATAGCACATGAAATAAATAGACCGACGTTAGTGTTACAGCCCTCAAAAGAGATTCTGGAGCAGAATTATGCAAAGGCTGTATCATTCGGTTCTAAACCTACCATATATTCTGCTTCATGTGGTATAAAGGAACTGTCGGCTATGACTTATGCAACATTAAAGAGCATAAAGAAAGACGTAGCAAGGTTGAAAGATATAGGGATAGACACCTTATTGGTGGACGAATGCCACTCGGGGTATTCCCCTGAGGAAGGTTCTGAATTTATGGAGTTTATGAGCGAGTTTCCCGAGGCAAAGGTGCTGGGCTTCACCGCCACTCCCTGCCGCCTCAGAGCCTACAGTTCCATGCTGGAAGGAAACTATAGCAAACTTAATATGCTGACAAAAGACGAGCATAACTTCTTCAAGAAGTTAGTTCATGTAATACAAATACAAGAGCTAACTTCTCAAGGTTTTTGGTGTCCACTTAAGTACGAACGATGGTCATTTGATGAATCGGCTCTGATGTTAAACAGCACCGGAGCCGAATACACCAACGAATCTATTAAAGAAAGTATTGTACGAAACGGCTTAAACAACTCTATCTACAAGCGTCTTCTTCAACTTATGAACGAGCGTAAAGCCATTTTGGTTTGCATGGATTCTATCGAATCATGTAATAGAATATCAGAGTTCATGAATGCCAGGATGGGAGCCATAACAGGTGTCGTAACATCGCTAACAACCAAAAAGAAAAGAGAACAAATCATATCCGATTTCAAAGAAGGCAAGTTGAAGGTGGTTTTTAATTATTCAACGCTTGCTACCGGATTTGATTTTCCTGAACTTGACTGTGTGATGTTTGGGCGTCCAACATTCTCATATTCAGTATTTTACCAGATTGTAGGCCGTGCCGTTCGCATCCACCCTGACAAGAAAGAGGCGCTGATAGTTGATTGCTGCGACAACATGAGACGCTTTGGTCGGATAGAAGACTTGACAATCGAACAATTCCCTTCTAAGGGATGGTGTATGTTTGCCGGCGATCAACTTCTGTCCAATATAAGGATGGGTGATATTATTACCAAAGACGAGATCCTTCGTCGGGCAGCCTCGCTTAAATCTGTGAATGGAGATGGTAGGAGAGAGGACGATCTTGACAGCATAATAATGTGGTTTGGAAAATATGAAGGAATTAGATTCAAGGACATACCAGTGTCGTATTTTAGGTTCTTAGCTGAGAATATGGCAGTAAAACCGGGAGATAGGAAAGAAAAGATTATCGAATATTATAATAGGATAAAGGCATGAACAACAAGAGAAGAAAAAAAATATCAGATGTTGTCAAAAACGTAAATAAGTATAAAACAGATTTTGAATACATCAAATCAAAGTTATCGGAGTTGAAGTACAACATAAATTCAGCCAAGGATGATGTTGATATGATTTTAGATGAAGAGACTGAGGCGAGAGATAATATACCGGAATCGTTACAAGACTCAGAAAGATATTGGGAATCAGATCGGGCTGTAAATGATATGGAGGAGGTGGTTGATGACATAGAAAGTATTATAAATGATTTAGATGATGTGATTTCAACTATAGATGGGAGCATTAAAACTATAAATGGTTCTATTAAAGTAAATTTGGAAGGAATAATATAAATGGAAACAAATGAATTAAGGGAAATACTTAAATTGTATGGTCTTCAACATGATGTTGTTATCAACAAGAGTTCAAGAAGGTATTCTATTATCTTAGATAATAACATAATAGGAACCAATCACGACAAAGAGAGGGTGGTTGTGTTCCGTCCTATACCGGAAGGGAAAAACACATTCTGCATGGAGCGAGATAGGTTCTACACGGAGTTTGAAGAAGCTTTTGATGACGATAAAGCCATAGAAGCCGTAAGACAATATTTTGAAAACAATAAAACAGAAAGTCATGAACGAAAACGAAGTATTTAGATTAAAGGGCAGAATAGCTATATCCAACCTATCACGTGAGGACAAGGATATGATAAATAGCATCCTTGATGGTGTCAACAAAAAGGATGAAGATGAAAAAGGATATGTCTATACCGTGAGAGTAAAACTAAACAACGGAAAGGTTGCACATGCTACTTTATTTTTTAAAAGCAAGACAGGTCCCACATTTGAAGAATTAAAGAAGGAGCTTGATGATATGGGAGTTAAAAGTGGTGATTATAGCGATAACGGCATAATTATCATTAACCGCATTGTTATGAGCGGAGAAGAATTTGATCGCTTTATAGGCGAAGAATAAAATAATGGGCTATATTATTATACTAATTGATTAAAACAACGATAAAACGATGGAAAAGATGGACAATAATACTAAAAACATCCTTTATCCAAAAGGATCTATTTTTCGTACATTGAAAGATGATAAAATAGATAAAAGTACTATAATGTACAAAGGATCTATAGTAGTTGCAGTAACAAATATAAAAGAAAATGACAAGTTTGCTGAAGTTTGTTACAATGGAAACACAATTATTATAGAAACAGATATTATGGAACTTGTTCTTGTAGGAGATCCAGAAAAAAGTACTTCAATAAAATCAGTGAAAAATGACATCATTGACGACAAACTACGATGGGATTTGCTTCCGATGGAAGAGATTGAGGACATTGTAAAAGTCTATCATGCCGGAGCCAAGAAATATGGGCCTAATAATTGGCAGAATCTTGACAATGGCTTTGAACGGTATCGTGCGGCGGCTGCCAGGCATATAATGGCATACCTGAAAGGAGAGAGAACGGATAAAGAGACGAACGTGCACCATTTAGCTGCGGCTGCATGGAATGTGATAACTATGTTGTGGTATGATAAACACGGAAAAGGATTAATACCATTAAATAAGGAGGAAAAGAAATGACAAAAAAACAAATGATTCAACTGTTAGACGACGAGCTTGATGCAATGAACAAACATAGAAGTAATATTGAAAGAATTAAAAAGGAATATTTCGATTCTGTTTATGGGTTAAAGAATGGAGATAAAGTGAGTGTTCTTTACAAACGTTCGAAAGAGCCTCTTGTTGATTTCTTTAAGAACGTGCAAATCACAAATACTGGAACAGTTATATTTACAATCCAGAAAGCTAATAAAGAAGGAAGACCTGGAAGAGGATCTTATTTGGTGTATGAAGACGATTTGAGCGAAATCAAAAAAGTAGAATAACATGATTAGAGCAAGATTTTACATTAGAAAGGATGACTGTGACAATGATTACCGTCCAGTCAAATGGCCTATAAAATATCCATATTGGTGTAGTGCAGAATCCAGTAATTCATTTGTATTGGTGGCGTATGCTGAAGATGAAGACAGCATAAAAGAACTGTGGCCGGAGGCGTATGATATTAATGTCTTAGAAAAAGATACCGAGATTAGATTCACATTAAGATTTCCTAAACCAGAATGGTATGAATTGTACGAAAGGGAATTAGAAGAATGTGATAGGTTTATATGGATTACAGATGCGTGCATGAGAGACGGTATAATAAGAAAAGTAAAAGCTAAAATAGAAGAGTATGGTGGTCTTTTGTTAGCCGACATTCCTGATAGGATCACTCCTTATGAAATAGGAAGGGATGCTTTTGAGAGCAAAGAAGAAGCTTTAAAACATGCAGAGGAACGTAGAACGCACCTGATCGAGTCAATTAAGAAACAATTGAATGAACTTGAAAATCTAAAATTCGAATGTGATGATTAACTACGCAGCAAAAGCCAGGAAGGCTTATTTGATAAACAATTTCGATAAGATTCTTAACAGTCTTAACACGCTTCATTCAACGGTTGAGACTATGACGTTGTTCGTAAACGACCAGGCTTATAATTACATTCTTAAGCTGAAGGAAGTGGTTAAGGACGGCCCTATGTACAGACATAATGTCAAACGATTCTTGAATGATATGGATAAGGAGATAAGGAAATACAATGCTTCTATCTACTACATAAATAAAGAGCGTAGTGAGGTTATAGCTGATATAACACAAGCGATGGAAGATTGCCTCATGCCATACATAGACGACCTGGCCGGCGCTATAAGGGCAGCCGTGTGGTCGAGGGGTGTATCCGAGGAGCGGACGGAAGCGGCGGTACTGTCCCTAATCGTATCCTCCTTGGCCACGACATCAGGCAGACTTATCTCAGGTGGATATCAGATCATGAAAGAAATGGGTGGAGGCTTGGGTGGTAATCCATTTACGTTTATGAGCATTGATAAGATAAGACACTTGTCTACATCATTATCTGATGCTATTACCGGTGGAGAAATAGCTCTTGAAGAAAAAGAAGCCAATGATATAACTAAGGCAATGGATGTTTTTATTGAGAAAATGTCTGATTCGGATATTGTTGATAAGGTAATCAGCATAATCGAGGAGGCAGAATCTAAAAACAAGGAGGAACGATCATGAATTACTTAGATGGGTACGTAGAAGAGGTTCTTTCCGAGCCGTATTATGATGATTACGGATCGGGAATTTTCAGGTGGTGGGTGAAAGTATCTTACGTTTGTGAAGGCATAGGAGCTGTCACTACCTTAATGTTTGATACGAGAGAAGAAGCTGAGGCTGTAAAACCAGGTTACAAATTTTTATGTTGAAAATAATATGGTGCAAAATAACATTAAAAATAATAGATTCTATTCTGTAATACGAATGGAATATGTATCTTAGACATATGATTCATAAATAACATTTAATGTATTAAAAATAATGAGATTAGCATACAAGTTCAACATAGGAAACAATGAAAATATATCATCTCTGTGCAAGATTAGCAATAACTTGTACAATCAGGCATTATATATTTTCAGAGAAACACTTTCTAAAGAAGATAAGTGGTTATCCTATTTTGAACTTGATGCTATCATGAAAAATACCAAGAACTTAGATGGAGACATTAATTACAGATTACTAAAGGCTCAATGTTCTCAACAAGTTCTTCGTATTCTTGATAAGAATATAAAAAGCTATTACAAATCGGTCCAAGATTACAAAAAACATCCTAATAAGTATAAGAAAAAAACCAGGTCTTCCTAATTACAGGAAGAGAGGTTCTGAGTTTAATTTGTATTACACGAGTCAGAGTTGCAAAATAAAAGATGGGAAAATAATCCTATCAAAAAATCTTTCAATAGATATTCCTCAATATGAAAAGTATTCTGATTTGATTAAAGATTTTAAACAGATTAGAATAAAATCATTAGCGTGTGGATATAAGATAGAAATCATTTATGAGGTAAAAGATACTGAAGTATCTAAAGGTAGGGAAGAAAAAGTTGCTTCTATTGATTTAGGAATAGACAATCTTGTAACATTAGTTAGTGAAGATTTTACCTATCTTTTTAGCGGTAAATTTGTTAAATCATATAATCAGAGATTTAACAAAACGCTCGCTAAATTAAATAGTATAAAGGATTTACAAAAGATAAAAGGAATAACGAAACGAATAAAGAAATTATATTATGATAGAGAACAGTACATAGAAGATGTTTTTCATAAAATCAGTAGAAAGATAGTTGATTTACTTATCGATTCTAAGATAACAAAATTAGTTGTAGGCTATAACAAGGGATGGAAAACTGGAGTAAACATGGGAAAAAGAAACAACCAAAAGTTTACACAAATCCCTTTTGCGAGATTGGTTAGTTACTTAGAATATAAATGTGAATTAGCTGGTATTGAAATAGTTATTCATGAAGAGTCATATACTTCAAAATGTGATTTTCTTGCATTTGAGAAGATAGGAAAACATGAAAACTATTTAGGAAAAAGGAAGAACCGAGGATTGTTTCAATCTTCAGTAGGAAAACTCATAAATGCAGATGTAAATGGAGCATTAAACATTATGAGAAAAGTAGTCGGTGATTCCTGTGAATCAATTCGTAGGATAATCGATAGAGGGTTATTGTTTAACCCGGTAAGGATTACGAATGTATTTTGCTAAGAAGTACATTTTGAAACTTATAAAGAAATGTAATAAGTTTTATTTAATTTAATATTTTTCATAACATTAAGATCGTAAAAGTGAAATAATATGGAAAAGAATTTAAAACTCGTATGTCCAAAATGTGGCACCCCTCACCAGCCTCATTCTCCACACACGATGGATGCAGATGGATTTGAAAGGTGTGAGATAAGAACTGTTATGGAAGACAAGGGATGGTGCTACGAATGCTCTTTTTGGCAAAATATGTACGACAAGCACAAAGACGATCCTGGATGGGTTAGGATAGACGGTGTAAGCTGGGTGCTTAAGCCTATGGTGGAAAACGTACCGAGCGGATGGAACAGCCTTGGATGTGGTGGAAGAAAAATGTATATCAATATCGAAGGGAAAGGCATTGTTACATCAAATAACTGCTGGTGTCAAGGTGATGTTTCGGACGCATTCAAGGATCTTATGCCTGATAATGCTACTTGGGCTACGAAGGAGGAATTTGACAAAGCTCCTGTAGTAGGATATATTGTAGAAGGTATTGGTTTAGTTTTCACAGATAGGGAAGGTCATGAAGTTAATGCTTAGAGACTTAGGTAATTATATACCTTTTTCATAACAAAAGAAACCGGTTCTCTATCATCTCTGACTGAGAACCGGTAAGAAAACAATTTCAGAAAAAATTAAACCTACATAATCTTTCAAGTAAGAACAAAAAAACGTACAATCTACTCTTTGACGATGCTAATATAGCATATTGAAATCATACAAAAACAATACAAGTCTGATATTCTTCGTCTATTTGTAACTAACATCATCGTCTCCTTCCGAATCAGGAGTGGCGCCGATGAAGAACATCATTGACTTGTTGTTCGTCTGCTGCCACCAATTATAGGCGCGCGCTACGTCTTCCGGCGTCTTGATATTATACCATTGTTTGATAAACGTCTGTTTGGCGAGTTGCCTAAATAACTTAGACTCTCCTTTGTATGTGCCGGATGTTACTTTATCAAGTGAATAATTTCTAAGATCGGTAAGATCCTTCAGTTTCCGCCCCATAACAAACGGGTCGTTAATGATATCTACCACGTTAAGCTCCATAATAAACGGCATCTGTGAAGCTATTTCGTTTATGGTTCTGAATCCGACATAGGATCCAAATTGAGTAAGCCAACTTTCTTCGTTTTCATCATCATCACGCCATCCGGCAAGAAGCATGGATACGGCTTGCATGATAAGGAACGTGCCGGCATAAACACTGAGGCGTTTAAGATTAGTCTTTTCCACCTCACCCATCTTATCTTTATTTTCGTTCCAGGCATCTATGATGTTTTTCATACCAGACTCGGAAGCCAGGCTAAATGTTTTGGCTATCATATTCTTTAACGTAATTGACAACCCTTCCTCTTCTTGCATTGTTTGGAAATTGAAGCCACGTCTTTTCCACAGGCGTTGAGCCGCCAGCACCAACCATCCTCGGTGGGCGGTCATGAACCTGGCTATCCAGTTGCGCGATGCGGCAGTTCGGTTTTCTTCATTCAAAGATCCGTTACATATCTGCGACAAGCTACGGACTTGATTTCTGGTTATAGCCATCTGGGTTTCAACTTCCTCAACAGTAACACCTGATCCGGGCTTTACAACCACCTTCCCATCCACGACGTCTACCATACTCCATAAAGTACGATCTTTTAATGCATTCCATTCTCTTTTTATGGTACTCTGTTCTTTATTGCGTTCTTTTTCCATCTTGAAATCTTGGAACGTATAGAACCGGCCTTTGTAATAACGAACATTGTCCATAGTAGCAATCATAACCTGCGGATCAAGAGGGTAGTTCAGGATTTCCATAAAAGCATACATAGGTGAACGCATTAAGGTCCTGGCCGCTCTATTGTATCCGGCACCATACATACGATTTCGGATATTGAATATCCCCATTCTCTCACCTATGACATATAATTTGCTTTTCCTATCTATGTCTCCGGTTTCTGCTATACAAGATGGCGCAAGACGTGAAAACTCAGCCGATGCGTATTTAAGGGAATCTTTGCTTATATACTGTCCTACGGCAGATTCCATGATGAGGTTGATATGACCTGTAAGGGCGCCGGTAGCTGCCACAAACGGGGACAGCGCCAGGTTCATAACCGACATAAACCTTTCAACGGCCATCATTATCCTGGTAAGGTCTACCGTATATCCTCCGATGTTCACCGTAAGTTTTTTGGTGTTCATCCTAATGCCATAATAATGGTCATTGAAGAAGTCCCTGAACATCTGATATGCTTGGGTTGCTTCAGCTTTCTTCCCGCCTTCAAATTGCTTATTCAGTAACATCTGCTCCAGTCCTTGAGCGAGCTCTATAGACTTCTGCTTTTCGTTGTATAACGATGATTGCATCATAAGCATCGAATAAGAGTAACCAAAATCGTGAGATACATCATCTTGGTTCTCCAATTCATATATGTAGTATTTAGGTATAGACCTAAGCCTATCTTCCGGATCATATACTTCCCCTTGTCTGGTTTTACCGTATAGAGAATCGTCTACTCTATCCAGGCAGAGATCTGATACAAAATTACGAACCGTATTTTTGAAGTTAATACCCAATCCTTCTACACGTTCTATATCTTGTTTGGATATCTGTGGAATAGCATACAGGTTCGGGCTCTGCTCTTTGTATAAGGAAAGGGATTGTCTTTTTATTTCCTTAAGTTTTTGAATCATATTCCATTGCTCTACGTTTTTAGTAGCAACCTCATTACCGTCAGCATCATACTTGATACCAAAGTCATTGAAATACGATTCATCACGATACAGGCTTTTCTTGGGCATACGATGACCATACCCATGATCTTTTACATAATCAGGGTTACGACCGCTATTTTCGGCTTCAGATTCAGCCACCCATGCCCTTGCAGGGTCGAAAGACAGGTATGATATGTCCATGCCATAATCTTGGGTGGATGTTCCGTTCTGTACGTCTTTAACCATCTGCGCCACATCTATCTCACCGCGGCCTATTTTACCAATCATAGCCGCATATCCGGTAGGTGCCATGCGTTTATAGTATGAAAAGACCTGGCTCCTGGCAAATTCATTAACGATCGCATTAGCTTCTTCTATACCTGATTCTCTTGTGTTATTTAAAAATAAGCTGGCCATCTTAGCATTGACAGCATTCCTAAAATCTCTACCGTCTAATTCTTTGCTTATTCCAAGCTTTTCTGACAGGTAGTTGGTTTCAGATACGGTAAACAGATATCGGTTATCAGCAGCTTTAAACAGCTTATCCCTTAAAGCCTGAATCCTTTTTGCTTTCTTTGCCGTAGTATGACGTTGCACAAACTTCCATTCCACTTCCTTGGAGTCAGCAAGAGCATTTAAATAAGACTGATTTACTTCGTTTTCAGCCTTACTGCTTTTAGTAAGGTACTTATCAATATCTTCAAGACCCACCATCTTAGCATAATCTATCAAAATAGCGTAATCGGCTTCAATAGCTTCAGATGCGGCCCTAAAAGCATCTCTTTCAGATGAGGTAAATGTCGCTTCGTTAATTTCTCCGATATCAGCCACATCTCGGTTGTTTCCGATTATTTCCTTGATAATGGCCTTATTTTTTTCTATATCTTTCACAATCGAATCCACGTCAGTCGCATCTCTATCACTTGTCGTAGAGCTAATGATATCATGCGCCATTTTAAGATACGAAGCCTTGTTGTTTGATTCGGTGCGCGCCGACTGTTCCGATTCTACGTCATTCCAAAACCGATCATTAAATGACAGGTGACCTCCCAACATAAGTGTCTTCAGCGCAGCTTCTCCTCCTGACTCGTTCTGAATCGTTCTCAATTTTTGCAAAAACGATTCTGATACGACATTAGTGACATTATTTGATTCCTTTCTCCAAACTTCATTTATAGCTTGTATTTCTTTGGCCATCTTAAGTTGGTCGCCGGTTTTTTCCACTCTCCTGGTTCCTACATATATGTATTCTGAAGCTGCTTCCTTACGTTGTTTACGAAGCAGTCCTTCTTCTTCGTAGTTACTACTCTTATAGTAAGCAACCTCATCAAAATTACCATTGCTATCAATAAAAGGCTGCCTCAATATCCGCTTCTGCCGAGAAAGAGCGTTAAGGTATTCTTTGGTTGTTTGAGAAACCGGATGCCCTAATTCTTCTTCGGCCTTTTTGTATATGGATTCCATTCTTGTGGCATAACTTTCACTAAATTCCAGTTCTGAATTTTCAGCATCCCACTTCTCCATCTGTTCTGTATAAATCTTTTCCTGCTCGATGGTAAAAATATCGGTATTAACCCTATCGGACGACGGTTTAAATTTAGCGTTCTCAGTAACCGTATTTCCGTCCTTGTCAACTACTTCTCTTTTAAATACGTAATTACGGTTATTGTCAACCACATCATTGATTTCTTCTTCTGATATCTCTATGTTCATGGCGGTCGCAAACGCTCGCATCTGCGCCAGCTTCTTATTACGATCGTATTTAGCCATATCAAGGGCACTACGAAGGTAATTAGAAGTTTTGCCGTCTACTTTCTGAAGCAGTTTTTCAAATTCAGATTTGTTAAAACCATGCTTTTTCGCATATGCCAGAAAATCGGATATAGCGGGCTGGGCATTCACCATCGCATTGTAATTGTCTTTGGCAATCATAGCTCCAAGAGCGTTGTTGAACGGGCTGGAAGAATGCTCTAATATACCGAACCACCTACTTATCCAAGAAACATCGTGTTGAACCTTATCAAAGAACTCTTTTACTCTCTTTACCTTATCTGCCGGCACATGAAGTTCGTTCATTAACTTGTCAAGCAACGTACTTTCATCAAGATCTTGTACTGATTTAATATCAGACTGAATACCGTTGATGTCGGCAATGACGGTATTGATCCTATTTGTATAATCCTGCTTTTCACGCTCATCAAATTCGGTACTTCTGTTACGGATATATCCTCGAAGATCGTTCATGATCGGAAGAACCTGATTGTTGATAATATCTACGTTCTTTCGATCATTGGTATTGAAGTGAAGCTTGCCGTCTTTGGTATCACCATGAAGGATGGTGTTCACCACATTGCTTAAGTATCTGACCTGAGCTTCGGCTGTAGAGATCATGCTGTTCATGGCAGCCGCCATCTCATTCTTGTCTATTTCGGTCTCTACCTTATTTATCTTATCTTCTATAGTCTTAAGCTGAGCAAGGGTCATAGACGTAGTTACAGCCCTATCAGAGCTTATCTGACGTAAGTCTCTTAACGTTTTTCTCAATGCCCGGATCTTAGACTCAAGAAACTTGTTCTTGTTCATAGAAGAAAGGGAGTATAATGTAAAGTCATTATCCTTCAAAAGAGAAGTATCAAATCCTTTATCTATGTCGGTAATAGCAAGATCACGAATATTTTTAATAACGTTATTCAAATCCTGTCTTTGGGTTGATAAAGCTGATTTAAGCCAGTTTACAATTCCAGAGAGAAGCTGCCGGACGCACCCCAGGAAGGAGGTAGGCTCTATCTGCGCCTGTGCTGTGCCGGTCTGCATCTCTCTGGCGAGGATCTTTCCAAGAATTTCTCTCCTAACAGCATTATCAAGTTCAGCTCCTTCATATACCTTATCGTATGCATTATAATACTGACCTGCATACTGGTTCCACTCTTCAGTGCCTTCTACATCTTGCAGAATAGCCTCAACAGCATTCTGATCCCTGTACGCCTCTACGAGGAAGTGGGCTGTTTCTTCTACTAAATCAGATAAAGTAGCATCTTCGCCAACTGCTATTACGTTATTGGCAATATCCGCCAATGCCTTAGCAGAAGGTTCGTGCCCGTATTTGGTTTGGTACTTCTCTATATAATCGGTCATACCAACGACACTAACGCCCAGCGTTTTCAGTATCTCAACAATAGAATTTCGTTGATTACGTTCCTCTTGGCTATAATCCGATACGATCTTAGCTTTAGTATCAGCATAAAGATCATTGTCTTCTAATATGAATGAAACTACAAGCGCATCAAAATGATCGTACTTGGCGTCCAATTCATTGTATCTTCCAGACTTAAGATCGCTCTTTATCTGCTCCTTACTAACCCTTTCCGTTCCTCCGGTGGCGAGTCTCATAGTCACCTTACTATTATCCAATGAATTTATGGTTATCATGCCTTGATCATTCATGGAAACATCAGAACCAAAATGATTACAGAGCTCAGTGTAGGATAATGCTGAATTGAAAAGCCTAATTTGTCCTGCATGTCCTTCTCCTGTAATATAATAGCTTCTTGTTTCCGGATCGAATATCTTGGATCCGGACAAAAGACCTTTCTTTATAAGGTAGTTTATTATCCCACCTTTTGTTGATAAAGAAGTGGAAGCAGAGGCGGTCATAACAGGTATAAAAGATTTGGGGTTGTTAAGGACATACTTTCCAGCCTTGTAAGTAATGTCTGCCACTCCATCCACGGTAGATTCTTGAACGATGCCGGATAAGAACCCTATTCTGATATCATTCCCGCCAGAGCGAAGAGCTTCTCCGTAATCTTCAAATAATTGACTACGATCGTTCATAAAAAACAAACGAGGCTCTCCGGTCTGATACGTTACACCCACAGGATTAGAATCTGCTTCTGGTAACTCCTCTGGGCTAAATATCTTAAGACCGTCTTTTATAACCATATAATTAACACCCTTATCCTGTACCATAGATACGGGAGTGAAGTCCGAAGATATAGCATCTTGTAGATACTGCCCGGCGTCTATTCCCGGTCCTTCCGGTACGGAAATACTTGACGGGACCATAGCATCTACCAACATAATATTATCACCCAGATCTTGGCTGTAAAATCCAAAGCCCGATTCTCGGATTTCATAAGGTGCATCTGATTTTGACACAAGAACAGGGTTACTCATCTTAGAAGCCTTATCCAGCACCCTTTCCCTGTAGGCTTCTGGGATAAGATCGATGTTGGATTTTACCTTATTATAAGCCTGTTTGTTGATAGGCACATTCCTTCTCCAGTCACCAAAAGCCTTTAAGAACTTATTAGAAAATACGGTTTTAAAAACAGTAGTAGCCCGTTCCCTATTTTCCATAAGAGGAATAGATGCTATCTTATCGAATAACATAGACCTGTCCCCTGATCTGGTAGAGACAGAAACAACTTTCTTTTTATTATCTCTTTTAATAATACACGTTGATACCATGATAAAACATTTTTGTTATGAGACAAAGGTAGCTAAAAATCAAGCATATCATAAAAAATTAAGCCATCTAACTTCTCAGTCTGATGGCTTAAAAATAATATGAAAAAAAAATTATAATCTGACGCAAATCGTCAAGTTACGCTTATGCATTGTATTTGTACCCATTTCTATGAATAAACCTTCCTGATTCGAACCTTTCCACATCATCCGGCCCAATAGGTCCGCAGTCTTCCCTCCTTGCCTCATACCACAGCCCAGGCTTACGGATCCGGCAGGTTATGACGTATTTAAAACAGTTGTGAGTAAAATGGAATACGGAGCCTACTGGGAAATACCTGGTAGTTTGAAACACTATTCTTTTTCGTTTAGTATCAAACACTATATCTCCTACTACCTTAGTTACGTAATAGCTTCTGCCATTTAACGTTTCATCTGTTTGTGGTATCCAATAATAACCTTTTGCCATAGCGCAAATATATAAAAAAGTCGGATAACTTATGCATCCGACTTTATTATTTGTTTAAATAGTTCAATTCCGCTATTTTTTTATGATATGTCCTGCTTGGTAATCACCTCATATGATAAACATTTCTTTCAAGATACTAATTTTTATTCCATATATTAATTTCATCTCATCTCTATCATATATGTCAAAAAAAGATTCACTTGGGTCCTTTGGATTTGCGTTCAATTGAATTATGCAATTACCAGTATAAACCTTAAGCCTATAATTATCGGAGTATATATCCTGCATAGTTTCAAATGTCTCAATTAAATTTTCAACAAGAACTCTGTTAAATGAAAAAGATTCTTTACCATTACCCTTAAATGTGATATGATCGAAATTTTTGTTGTCAAATTCGTACTCTAACTGATTGCCGTCCATCATATCATAAAAGATTGACTTTTTGATTATAAATCCCATATTATTTTGTTTTTAGTTAATATAAATCTTCTGAATACAATTGTTTTCTAATAGCATTCCTATCTACTACCATCTCCTGATTATTGTTCTTAACAAGCTCAGACGCTTCCTCTCTTGTTAGAAACCGGTTCTTGCTTGTCAAAAATCCTTGAATACTACGGTTCTTATGAGCAATACCATAAGCTGCAAGCTGAGAAATGATAGAACAATGTCTCAATCCACAGAACACGGCGCCGGATGGTATATTGGTGGGCTGATAAGGACGCTTCTTGCCGTCCTGCACCCAGATGGCCGCGCATATTACTATTTCTTTATTATACATGATACGTTTTTCTATTAAATTTATTAAATCCGTTCATTTACTTTAATATAATCGGATGCCTCTTCCCTCTAATGAGTTTAAACTTTTTGCGTGAAACATCTTTTGAATTTTCTCCGTTGAAATCCCTGATATTGAAACTCCCTGATTTTCTCCTTCCATAAACAAAGAATATTTTATTGTTATACAACACTTTATCAAACAACCTAAAACCGAAAACCTCAAAAGGAGCTTGATTGTTTTTCTTCTTCCCCCCCTTTTAAAATTTTCATTTTATGTATTTGTCTATTATGTCTACGAATTAAACGTTTTAAATATTGACGTTCGATTCGTTTCGCATTAATATTCTTAGAAATGACAAACGCGTCGGATGTATGGGATTTTTCAATCCCATATTTAATCCGATTATGTTTCGTAATGTAACCAAACGTCATAAAAACTCTGTCGTATCTGGATTTTAACTCTTCATACAACCTCCATTTCATAATTCCCATTACGGCTGCGTCGCGAAGCGACTTGCCTCTTCTGATCTTTAAATCTATATTACCTTTATGGTATTCTTTGTGACATGTTTCACATAAAGTTATAAGATTAGAAGGGGAATCCCCTCCGGTTTTTCGAGACTCAATATGATGAACATTCAGTATAGAATCTTTTGACTTGCCTTTACAATACTGGCATTTATGTCCATCTCTTGCTAAAACATACTCCCTTGTGTTCCAAAACTCAAGTTGATCACCTTCCTGGTATTCTTTACCTGATATCTCAGGATTCTTAATCTTTTGAGTATCGAATTGAGCTACTTCAATAACAATACGAGATATTGGTAATATAGAGCAAACATTTTCAACAACACGAATATGGGCGTCTACTTTGTATTTCACCGAAGGTGCTATCCATCCTGGACGCTTGCTTTTTACTCTGTTATCAAAACGAGGTTTTCTATATCTTAACCTGTTCCGTCTTGCTTTCCGTAGCTCTCTTCTGGTAGACAAAAGATCTACGATATCATTTCTAAGAATTACTTCACTGCTGTAAAGTTCTTTGCTTTTCGTCGTTGCTGATAGACCAACATGTTTAGTTCCAGCATCAACGCCTAAAACAATTTCCTGTTTGTAATCAGATGTAACGTACATTAATTTGATGGTAAACGGACATAGGTTTACAACGACTGCCTTCTTGTCTTTAAGCAGTCGTCTAACCTTACCATGCCTTGTTGTGGGCATCAAAGGTTTACCATTTATGTCTTGTACGTACACCATATCTACAAACGTTTTTAATGTTTATTCAACATAAGTCAGAGTAAAACTCTGTTAGTACCCATCGCCAATGTTATTTAAGGTTTTTAGTAAGCAACACCGTTCCTGAATACCAGAACTGTTTAATCACTTACCTTAGAGCTACAGACTTGGGTAAACATCCGTAGGTAACTATCTATTCTTAAATAACGTAGCCTTCGTTTCAAGGCTCAGGCTAATATCCGGACCATTTATGGTACATTAAAACCTTATAATAAAATTATATTGTTTTAATGTTATTTCGGATATACAAACTCATCCCGCAATCTCCCAGTCATTAGACATAATATCATGTTCGGTTGGATTCCAATTTGATGCTACTTTTTGACCTGTATCTACCATCAATATATTTACGTCAGATTCTACAATAAACATACAGATATACTTTTTACCCCAATCGATTCTTTTTATCTTACGACCTAATTTAAGCTGTTCTAAAGCCTTTTCGAATGTCATGCCATGACGAGGCAGTTTGAGATACTTTTCAAGTCTGTCGGCGGCTTCATTTGGTGTATGGCCATCGTATTCGAAAGCGGTTTCTCTTTCAGGAACATCAAACAAATCCCAGTATTTGCTTTCATAGTGATTAGATACCTGACCAGTAGGCAGGATCGCCATCACAATAAACCAGTCATCAGAACCGAAACATTTTTCTCCGTCGCTGTGTCTCCTTGATTTGCAAACTTCAACCTGTCCATTTCTGGCTAATAGATTAAAAAAGGCGGCGTTATACAACATGCGGTACCGATACAATTCATTGAAAGTATGGTATCCATCAGAAACCTCTCCCATGTCTCCAGGTTCTGCTTTAGGTTCAGGATGATTCGGATAGCAGTAGTCCACTGATGCTTCTAACACTGACTTTACGTGTTCTATTATCCTCGCAACATCATCATGTTTAAAAAAATGCTTAAATCTTTCAACGAATTTAATATCTTCGTTGATTGCTGATTCGAACTCTTCTTTTGTCATTATCCTGACTAAATCTTTTAATTCCATTATTTGTAATATTTTAGTTGTTCTGAAATCCTATATTTACTTACATCATCGCATAAGTTACACCCTCCCGTACATCCACAAACCGAACAATACGAGTCTCTTTTAAAAGTAGTGTTTTCATGATTTTGGTAAAACATTCATATAACACGGTACATCTACCACATCTCTTCTGCAAAGTCCCTTCTCAAAATAGGAAACCATATAAGTGCTTTTACCTTCGTAATCAGGTTTAGGATCAAAGCATTCAAAAACGAATCTTGTTCTACCTTCAAGATGACCAAACATGAAAACAAATTCTCCACCGTATCTTTTGTTAGCCAATTCTTCTACTGTCATAACCTGTCTCCTCCCAATCCCGAATTGATACTCACATACTTAACACTGACACCATTTCCACGTCCAAGCTGACCCCAGCCGGGCGATGGCGTTCCCTTAGCCGGAGCAGCGACAGCCCTAAGCCGAGACCAGTCCTGCTTTTGTCTCATGGCTTCAGCCTCTTTGTAATATCGGTTACACAGTTCTTGATCTTCGTAACCAACGTAATCTTCCTTATTTTCCATAAAAAAAATACTTTTTCAACAAATGTACGACATTCATAAATTAATTAGGTTTAAAATAACACAATATAAATTAAAATAAAAACCCGATACGTTAAAATCGCATCGGGTTTGGTATCGAAAAAAAAATAGGTTCAGATCTTGGGTAAAGATTCGAGCCAATTTTTAACATCTTTATATTTAGGGTCTTTGTCTATTCTATCTTTCAGTTCATGCAATGCTGAGTCCATAACCGTATTCGGTACGCCAATCAACTCTCCTATTAAATACAATGGGGTTTTATTTGATTTAGATTCGTGTGCCATATTCATATCCAAAAAAAGTTATGTGAAACAAACCGGCCACGGGTATTCTATTGCCCGCCGACCGGTATAACATTTTTTTTATTCCTTTTTTCCAAACGGGAAAAACGGGAATGCGGGAATCATATTTTTTACTATGGCTCCCGCACCACCGGAAGGGCCTGGACCTGGATCTCAGGTCAGATCCTTCCAGTTTATTTTTTCGCCGAGGTAATCTTGCACGGCAAGCCATCTTATAAAGGCTACTCCTTCGGGAGCATCCGGATCATCCAAATACATTAACGTAGCTTTCACCAACTCGTTCTCACATTTGAAGACCTTCGGAAAACCATCCGAATAGTACATTGCAAAGACATATTGGACATCGCCCCATGTCGCTTTATCCGGCTTCTTCGCTCCGCACTTTTCAAAAATATCTTTTATTTCCGGCTGCTTCCAGATCCTCTTGGATCCATCGACGTTGACCATCTTCTTTACCGCCTCATCAGCAAAAGCATTAGAAAAATGGTAGCCGTAAGTATCTACATATTTCTGATAAGCTGGATCCTCTGCGTCTGCTCCTCAATAAGAACGACCTCTGCCACGTCCGCGACCTCTACGCATCTGAGGTCCGTCACCGTAGTATCTGTCGTCTCCATAGTAATCGGTCGGGTAGGATTCGTAACCCATCCTCCGGTATTCCCGGTCCTCCATTTCATGACGACGTTCGCGCTCCTCAAGCCTTCTTTCCCTTTCTTCCAGCTCGTTTTCGCGTTCTTCCATTTCCTTCATCTTCTCATGCATACCGTAATGATCATAAGGAGGAAGGAACCCATGTCCGTACTCCATGTACGTCCCATCAGAACGACGGCTTCTGCCTCTGCCTCCACCTCGCCTGTCTTCTATCTCATCATATCCAGGATATTCTCTGTGTCCTGAATTTAAATCATATACTATCATATTATACTTATTTCAAACGTTCTACAATTAACTTCTTTAAATCTTCGAATGAATCAGTAAGGTCATTCACCTTATTTTCTATACCAGCTATTTTACGATCCTGCTCTCTCGTTTGTTTGAATGCCGGATTGATGTCTTCTAATATAGATTCACAAGCCTCTATCTTGGCACGATGGGTATCTACGCTGTCTATTATGTCTTGACTGGTGCTTTTTATAGCATTCAGTTCGTTCATAATCGGATCTATGCTGGTAGATAATGTTATACCCATAGCCTTAGCCACATTTTGGGATTCCGGGACCGTATAGGTCTTGGTTTCGCCAGTGAGCTCTACCGTCAGATCCACCACGCGGGTCTGCATCGCCTGATACTGACCCGGCTGAGGAGGAAGATACCTGGGTTCGGATACGGCTACTACCTTTCCCAATTCGTATTTAGGTACTGTATTAGTATCAAGGGTATGTACCTGAAACCCCTTCTTCAAATCTGAAAACATGATCAAAATATTATTTAGGTGAAAATAGGGTGATGATCTCCATCACCCTACTGAAATCATTTACCTGCTTTAACTTCAGACGCCTGGGCTGCCGCTACTGGAACACAGCAATCCATTAATCTTAACACGCCACGAACTTTATTGAAGTACAGAAGGCGTTCTGTGCCATTTACCATAGCAGCACCCGTTACAGCTACGTTAATAGGGTTCACGACATTCACTCCCGTAACCGAGCAACAGGTGTCGGCTCCTACTGTTGAAACTGTGCTGTTTGCCGGGACCGCAATCTGTACCGGTAGAGCACTTCCGGCTGTGGGGACTACTTGCCTTATCTTAAGAAGGATAAGACCCTCACACGGAAGGGCGATCCAAGCCCGTGGGTTAATACCGAAGATTGTATTTGTCGTACTGACAATAACATTCTTCGTAACCATCTCATACAACGATCCTATTTTAGAAACACAAGCCATATTAGCCTCCTCTCTTAATAAAATCAGACAGCAGCGTTGTTATTGCAACATCCGTTGTTACATCCACATCCGTTATTGCAGTAACCTCCTCCGAATACCTGTCCCCAAGAATAAGCCTGGTAAGGAGAACAAGAGGGGTAGGCTGGGACGGCCGTCGGGCGTAATTGACCAACGATATTCTGGGTTTGTTGCTGAGATAATGCCGAAGCTGTCAAAGCCGCTTTTTCTTCACGAAGTTGAGCAATAGTGTTCTGCATCTCCCTCATTTCCAACTGACAGAATTTGTCGTTGATCATTTGCGTTTGCGCGTCAATCTTTGCCGACAACACATTGAAATGACCAGTCTCCTGCTCGCGGTTGTTTGTCAAACCCTGGTTGATATTGTTTTGCAGAATGTTGGTCTGCTCCAGCGTTCTCAGCTGATTGTCGAATCCTTGCTGAGTAATCATTCCCTGAGTCTGGCAAGTGCTTTGATTGATCAACGAACTCAGATTGCAGCAGCAAGAGCTGATTTGATTTCCGATTTCACAACCTTGTTGTTGAACTGCGTTGATAACAGCCTGAGAAGTCATACCTACCTGACCAGCTACTTTATCAATAGCACCCTGTACGTTGCAGATAGCGTTCTGAAGTTGAGTAGTAGAACAGTTCAAAGCAGAAGCGATCTGATCTATAGCGCTACGATTACCTTGAATTGCCTGCATCAGAAGCTCACGACCGTAATCGTTATTCAACTGAGCGGGTAAACCATTGGCGCAACAATCACCACCATTTCCAAAACCGTTACCGAAGCCGCGTCCACCCCACAGCCAGAACAAAACAATTATCCAGAGCCACCAACCGTTAGCCCCACCGAAACCGTCCTGGTTGTTACGACCGTTCATCAAAGCCGCCACCAGATTCGGATCCATTTTATTACCACCTATCAAATTAGCAAACATGCCGGGAATCATTGAAAGAAGACCGTTAGTGGCTGCACCACCACCGTTAGCCCCGGCTCCATCTAAAAGGACGATTTTATCACCACCCATAATTTTATAGTATTTAATTGTTAAACATACGTGCATGAAGCACGTAACAAAGTTCATGATTGTAAGGTGGAATATAGGTGTGTTTATTTCTTATAGAAGAGAAATATTTTCAGCAAAAACAGAAACAAAAAAAGGTAGTGTTTTTTATTCTTTCAAAACACCACCTGTAAATAAACTTAAGCAAACTTGCCATATTTTAGAAACACATTTTTGAGTTTTCCTTTTATACCATTTAAGGTCACTTCATATCCGGAGCCTGTCATGTATATGGTTTGTTGATTGATTCTATCACCAGAATACTTATCTATGAAATAAGACCTATACACTCCATACCCTTTAACTACAACATTGCTATATAGCTCCCATTTGCCAAGACCGTTCCTAAACATGAATTTAGCTTCTTCAAGGAATGAGCGAAGATTCTTTTCAGCAATAATAACACCATTTTGCTCTAACTTCTTTGCAATATCACGAATCAGCCACATATTGTTATGGTCTACTTTCCTAAAAGACTCGGCAAATTCTACATCGGGCTTGTGTTCTTCTATTGTTTTCAAAGCTTGTTGCTTCTCTGCCTCTGCCTGCGACTTTTCGGCTATAGCTTTTTGAGCAGCTTCATATTGATCAGCCCAGGCTCTTGCTGCATCTGCCGGATTAGAAAAGTCAGGGACCAAAATTCCCTTTCCACCAGAACTTGTTTTATATTCTCCTGTTTTACGAATAGAAGGAAGAACCTCAGATGTTACCCATTTCTTAAATCTCTTAGCAGACTCTAATTTTGAAGATAATATAAGAGAATATAAACCAGATTCATTAATTATTCTTATACTATCTATATATCTGGTTTTCAATATAGATCGTTTTACGCCCCATTGATTATCAGATACTTGCAAAAGCATAGAATCATCATCATCTACATGTCTTTTTACCGCATCTTTAGCATTTATATATCCAAGAGATTTAGCCACATCTGACGCCACAAACCAAACATCTCCTTTTGGATCTACAATAATCCTAAGCTCTCCAAAATCCGAACTTTCAAAAACAGAAACTTTATCCATAATTAAAAAAATAGGCCCAAAAGAGAATGTCAGATCCCACTATGACAAACCCTAATGAGCCAAAAAAAATATCTTTCAACATCAAACAACCAGAGGTGGGATCTTGTTGTTCATTGTTTCTGGGGCAAAGATAGGAACAGGATTTTAAATGGCAAATATTTTAATACTTTTTAAAACAAACCAGGGCCCGCATCACTGCGAACCCTGATTTACACTAATCTAAACTAATACCATGAAAAACTTAAATCTAAAAACTAAAGAACACACAAATGTATGAAAATGTATGGTTTTCACAAAGAATCTGTATCCTGTTCTTTCGTGTGATTCAAGACATGGGATATAGTTCTGATACTTAATCCGGTTTGATTTCGTATCAGATTATAAATATAGGATTTTGAAACTACAGTTCTTAATTGACCTAAATCATTCATAATGTTTTTATACATAAGATGAATGCTGTTATTACGTTTGATGGTACTGATTCTCATTTCCTACTGTTATTAGTTACGTCCGGTTCTTACTTTTTCCTATTTCTATAATCCCTTCCCGAAACTAATATCGCAAATTTAACAAAAATAATCCATAAACAATGAAAATCTAACTTTTCTTGTATGTTATTGATATACGTGCATATACAAGAAAAGTGAGACTTTCACAAGCCTCACTTCCCAAATTATAACTATGAAAAAGCTATATTATATATATACAAAAATTATTTGCATTCTAATTTGTTAAGATCATCCAATTCAGACTTGCTTACGATCATATCTTGCGTCAGGCCAGATCTGTTTTGGTATGGAGCGTAATCGGTTTCTACCGTCTTAACCTTCTGAGTAGAATCGTATTTCACCTCTGATTCGGTTCCTGTCAGATTTTGGTAGATAGAGCCGGAACTACTCTCGCTTACTTTAGACCATATCTTATTACCTACTCTTATAAAATTATCATAAATACCTTCGGCTGTTATAACACCATCTTGCTCTACGATATTAGGGCCCGATTTTTCTTTTAACAGATACGGGTGCCTGGTGTAAAAATAGTGTTCAAAATCATTCTCGGCATACGAAGAGTCATACCTATCCAAATAAAACAATTTTGATAAAAAAGGGTCGGTGCTGGTCATGCTATAATCAAACAACATCAACCTGTCTTTTCCAGATAAAGATAATTCTATTGATTTCAAAATATCAGGATCATCAGAAATAAGACCCAAAGATGGACCAGATTTGAAGTCAAGATACTTATAGGCATTATCATATAATTTTGTTTTATGGAGTTTGTTGTCAAGGTAATATTGGTATAAATCGAATAAGGATAATGGGTTTTCGCTATCTTGTTTTTTGTTCATGTACCGACTAAATTCCCGATCCACATCCGCGTAAGAAACATCAAGTACCGCCGGGTGCCCAAACGCCATCCTGGTCATTATCATGTCCTCCGTGTTCTGAGAATCCATGAACGATCTGACGTATTTTTTAATGGAATCCATGAGCGTATTATTATCTACGTTCCGTACTTTCTCTTTATCCAAAACGCCGTTCTTAAAACAAGATTCAGGATATATTTTAGCAGGAAAGTGAGTTAGGTTGTGCTTGGCTAACACTGTTGATATTTGATACATCTCGTTAAGATCATCTTTGCTGATCCTTTGATATAGATTATCTCCTACCTTAAGCAATGAATGTTTCTCAAATGCTTCTACTGGGTCTATATTTGATTCAGAATAAACGATATTCAAATTATCCATATACTCCGGCAATAATCCAAAATAATAGTCTGTACTATCACCAAGAACATCATCAATAGAAAATGCCAACGTAGGAGCATAATTTACATCATTGTGCCTGGCCACATAAATATCAAGATCCAGCATCAAATTATCTATCTTATTCAAAGATTCTTCTGTGCCATCATAAGTTTCCGATGTCCCTATTATATCTATGCCAAACCACGTACAAGCCTCTTCTATATCCCATATCATGCTTCTTAAATCGGATTCTGTGTCGGCATTAACCCTATGTAAATAAGCTGATATACGAGCTCTTAGGAACTCTATTTTGCCAGGATTGTAATAAGACAGATCTTGTAGCTTAGACAAGGATCTTCTCTTGCCTTCTACCATATCATCCCCTTCTATGTTTATTACCGGAATCTTATTCGTAGATGAAAACTCATCAAACATAGATTCGGCAAATTCTTTATCAGAAACGAATTTCTCAACCAGTTCAGGATATGAGTTTCTCAACGATTCAAAAGCAGATGAAAATTCAGAAAAGTTTTTTATGCCGGCTACTGTTTTACGCATAGCATAATAAAGCTCAGAAGGATTATATGGTACTTTTTTACCAAATTGGTTAAACACTCCCTCCTTGTAAACAATAGGACCATACTGATAGTCAACAGACATAAAATAATTATCCTTTTCCCTATCATGTTCGTTAATAGAACAATCTATTAACTTTCTCATGGAAGTCGAAACCTCATTTAAAACAGAAGGATCGGATAAGATACGACTTATCTCTGTTTCATCATACAAACCGGATCTCCTTAATTTCTGCTCATTCAGTATCAAACTGCCATCTACATAAAAATCGAAGAGGATAGCATTAGACAATGAAGACGCATTGAAAAAATAATGAGTAGACAAAAGGAAATCCCTTACATCCTTAATGTCCTGAGCCGTTAAAGGATCAGCAAAATAAGTCTGACGCTTCATATACGACAGCACGTCTTCTAAGAGAGGTTCACCATTGGAATCGGTATTAAACATCTCCCCTGGAGCCGGGTTATTCCAATGACCGTAATACGACAAAAAACCAGGAGTGTAAGCCTTAGCCCATACCTGAAGAGCTCGCTCGCTATTTCCCAATAATTTTAAGGCACTTTCGTAAAGAACGGAAGGCTCACCGTTAGGAGCCTTAACCCGTTTTATTTCATTTTCCTTTTTTTCTATCTGACATTTGACGCCCATAGTGATAAATATTTTAGACAAAGATACTATAAAAATAGAAATTATGAAACCTCTATTTCATAATGCGAAGCCTCTGTCTCAACTATCAATCTTCCCTCTCCTTTAAACTCAACACTATCATTTCCTGGACCAGTAACAAAAGGGAAATCAGATACGGATGTTACATAATCTCCAGAACCACCGGAAAAAGACTGACTTTTATTTTGTTTGTAATTGATAGTCAATTGTGTTTTACCTATCTGAAGAGTTCCAGATAAATTTCTAGTATAAGTGGTGATAGTCGTAATATTCCCATTTTTATAGCAATACATTAGAAAGGTAGTAACCGGACTCTTTTTTTATATTACTATCCGGACCTGCATGATAAGATTCATTTCCTCCAAATATGCTATTAATGTGACAATAAGGACCGACTCTTTTACTTGAAGTTTTAGCCTTATCCTCGACTCCTTTCAAAGATATAGTAACCTTACTCTTGTATTCAATATCCTTCCAATTACAAACTCCTTCACTTACGTTTCCAACAAACCTGTCATCAACATAAACCTCTATATTCCCCTGCTGATTGGTCTTCAACTGATACTGAACAAGACCTGAAACATCTTCGTATCTCCTTCTCATACTCAACACTCTTTATTTAACTCATTTATCGAATCCGAATTATCAGAACCTTCTACGAGATTCTTATTCCTGTCTATCTCTTCCTGGCTCATGTTACTCATCATATTTTGTATTTTTCTACCAGATTGAGATAAAGAACGGATGAATGCGCTGGAACTTATCTTAACTCCAAGATCCGGTTTCGCCCTAAACGCTTCACCGGTACTGATATTATACAAATCATACACACCTGAGTTCATATAGAATTTATATATCCAGTTTCCACCAGCTTTTTTGTACCCTAATTTGGTTAGCTCAGTTACACTCATACCAAATTTAATACCATTACGACCCATTATCTTCTCCGGTATAGGCTCTACCTTAGCCGGAACAGATGTATATGCTTCATCACCGCCGTACAGGAAATAAGGGGTTGTTACCCTTGATATGTGAGTAAGCGGCTCTTCGGATATACGAAGCTCATCTTTCTCAGCCTTAGATTCTTCCCTTGGATTGGATATTCTAATAAAAGGATCGTATGTCAAAAAGGTTAAGCCGTATTCTACTTTATAACCCGACACGCCGTTAAGATCCCTTATAGCCTTAGTCGTATGCGAGTGATTGATGGTGTCTATACCATACCTTGATTCCATATCGGTCATAATACTATTAACCTCATCTCCCTCTACATAAACCTCTTCTCCTTCCGGGATAGAGGTTATGCCGGCAGCCCTTCTAAGTAGCCATAAAGTAACTTCAGCAATGTCAGAGAACTTATCTCCGTTCTTCCTATAGTTATCTACTCTTCCTTCTTCAGATCCAGGTAATTCGACATTTCTTTCAACTTCGACATTTGTTCTGGATTGTCCTTTGCCTTCTCCATCTCCCTTTTTATCGCCATCTTCCTCAGTGCGTACTGCACCGCCTTCTGCACTTCCTTCTTTTCCATTATTTAAAATATTATCTGATTCTGACTCTATAGACTCCACAACAGCATCATACTCTGGAATGCCGCTAAGGAAATCTGCTACGTTATTCAAAAACTCTATTTTTTCCTCGTTTGTCATATCAAGGCTTTCCACGGGCCCCCATATGGCGGGCAAGTTGTTTGATTTTATTACAGTAGAAACATCTTCTATAGTTTGGTTGTCCACCGTAGGCAAAACTTTAGAAACCAAACTATTGATATCAGATTCCATTTTTTCTACTTCCTCTTTTGTGCCATATTCTTTTAGGGTATCCATGCCATTGACTCTAAGAGAATAATTCAAAGCCTTGCTTGGAACAAAATTAATATATTTCAAAAAGTTTTTCAACTCTGATATAATTTGTTCGTCAGATCTTGGCCCAACATAATCCTCGACTACCTGATCTGTTTGAGAACGAAGCCAAGAAACGTATTCTTCTAAAGTCTTACCACCTTTACCGGAAGGAGTGGATATTTTATCACCTACTGTTCCTTTAGGTTCTAATCCCATTTCCTCCTTAAGGCTTTTAGGATTACCTCTCTCACGAAGAAACCTCAAATCACCTCCTACAATCTTCCTTGCTATAAAATCAAAAATATTAGCATAAGGCGGCAATCCCTCTTTTTCTATATGAGATTCTATTTCGTTTAACATAAGAGAGAAGTTTTTCCTGGAGGTACGCTTCTTGCCAGGTAAAGACTGCGCATCTTGTGCCGCAGGAGCCGGCTGAGCTAATGGCGCCGGCTGAGTCTCCCGGGCAGCCCCTTCCTCTGGCATTTCCTCTTCATAAACTTCCACATCTTCTACCTTAGAAGTAACGGTCTTACCCTCATCAGAGAAAGGAAGATCATCCTCTATAAGCGATTTAGGCCTGGAAGATGATTTGCCAAACTGAATCCTGATCTTAGGAGCGACAAACATCTCACCTTCGAAATCTATTCCAGATTCTACTTCAGACGTCACAATGTCTTTCACGCTCCTACTTCCATCTTCTACCCACTTAACAACATCAGGAACCGTAGATAATTTTTCTATAGCCTCACGAGCTTTTCTAAGCCCTGAAATAGGATTCAAATACGATACTTGATACGAAGCCGGATCAAGACCTAACTTGGTTAGATACGCATTAAGATCTTGTATGTCATCTTGACCCATCTGTAGCAATTCAGAATCACCAGATTCAAGCAGCATATCTATAAAAGACATCCATTTCTGCCCTTCCTCTGATTCTACAGAACGTAGGCTAACTGGGAAAAGATAATTAAGACCGTTTTTACCTTTGATGACGACTACCGGAACTCTTACATTTTTGTAATTATTCCCCTTGTCATTTAATATAGAATAAGCAAATGGGAAGCCTGTGTATTTAGATCCGTTCTTAAGCACGACTTTGCCATTTAATACATATCCAACATCAGATACTTTTTCAGCACCTTTTTCGGTAATAGGGAGATTTTCTACCTGACCATATCCTTGACCGTTTACTCTCATGTTAAACACCGGTCTTCCAGGAAGGGTCTGGGCAACAACATGCGTGCCGACGCCGATGGTAGCCGACCGGCCGGCGTCCTTCTTCCACTTGTTAAAAGCCGTTCTTCTTATTTTACTTATACCATCTATGCCTCCTGTATCAGCTTTTACAACAGAAACGAATCTGTTCCCACTCATGACCTTGATAACCATATTGGACACCAGTTTATTCTCAGCAGATTCTATTCTTTTTTTATCGCCGGACTGAACAGCGTCATTGTATTCGGTAAAAAGAGACTGATTATAAGTATCATTTACATCTATTTCGAGATTAACCTTATCTCCTTTCTTCAAAGAAGATAATGCTTCCTGATCTATTTTATCTACCTCATTCTCTCCGAACCCAACACCTGTTCTGTACGGAACCAACTCATCTGAATCAAGACGCTTATAAACCAAAGAATATGAATTACCCACGTCCTGAATAGACACATCTGTGTAACGGTTGAGAACACGAGCCGATTCTTTGTCTATAGACCATCTCGCATGATAAGGAAGTTCTATCACGGTAGCTGTTTCTCCACCTATGTTAAGGAAATACCTTTTAGTCCCATTAGCGTTCGTTTCAGAGCTTATTTGAATAGGAACCAATGATTTTATAGAAGATATAAATTTATCAGCTCTAAGACCCGCAATTTCATACCTTTCGTTGCCATCATTGGAGATTCTTCTTACCATCAACATCTCTGGATTCTGGGCACTATCTATGTTAGCTCCAGGTGTATTATCAGATTCGTCTAATTCATTTACAAGAGAATCTATATTAGCATCATCCTCCCCAAAATTACTTAACGTAGATTCGGAAATACGACCTTTGTCAATAATCCTGTTTTGTTCAATATAAGGAAGGAGATCTGTGATGTTTCCAACCTGACCAAGATCTTCTATGGTAAATACCGAATCAGCAAGCTTATCTTCGTCAACCTTCTCCCCTTTATCCCGTCTGTTCATTATATCAACATACGAAGAAATAGCATCATCAAGTTCCTTCCTTTGATCTGGTTCTAAATTGGATTTAGCCATATCAATAATAGCTTTATTATCCTCATACACAGATCGAGGTTCAGTAAGTCTCCTAACTTTATCTGATAAATCTTTTATCATCTTAGCCGGACTATCACCAAGATTTGATATATAATCATCAATATCCTGTTTATACTTTTCATATATCTCCTTCTCCCTTGGAGATAAAAGATCTTGATTACCTGTATATATCTTATCTACGATACGTTCTTTAACCTCTATAGGTGCAGACAAAAGATCTTCCATTGCCGACTCATAATCAAAATCAGACAATATATCTTCTTTCGGCTTCTGAGTTATACCATCGTTTAGATGACCAAATACTTTCATGGTAAATGCTTCATCTGAATTTATTTCTCCATTATTCAGAAGCTCATCTATTTTTTCATCCAAACTGATATTATTATCCTCTGTCTGGTAAAAACGATCACTTTCTATAGATTTAGTATTAGAAGATACCATATCATTTAAGAACTTAGAAAATAAAGAAAAATCATGTCTCATGAATTTCTTATCCTGTATGGAGTTCATAAATGACCGTAAAACCTTATATTGGGTAATGGCTTGCTGGTATTTCACCACCATATTTCTTAAATCCTCTGCTTCTTTCTTTCCTTTATTATTCTCAATATAAGTACTTAAAGAAGCTACAGAGTCATAAGCCTTCAATATATCTTCAGCAGTTATTGTTTCGGATTTAAACAACTCAAGAGCTAATACTCCAGGATCAAAAGAATAAAATACTTCTTTATAACTACTAAGAAGATCTTCTGACAACCTTCTATATTCCTTATTAAGATTATCGTATTTAATAGTTTTTTGTTTTATAGCCTCTGCTTCGGTATCATTGCCATCCTCTACTCTTCTCGGAGTTGTAGCCAACCTCTCTATTTCAGCATTCAGATCATTAATCTCATTACGCAATTCCCTTAACTGATTAGCTGTATCAAAAGCTTGACTTGATAATGAATAAAACGTATTTATATCATCAAACAAATTATTGTCATTTACATAATCAGCAATATCATTTGATGCTTCCATTGCCATATCCTCTGCATCCAACCCCTTAAACACAGCATTAGCAACATTAGATCGATAAAGATCAGATGAAGTCTCAGCAGTAATAGCCTCAGCAAAAGAAGAAGCTTTTTTATAATTGGCTAACTTCTTATCAAAATCTTTTATAATATCTTCCTTGTATTTTTTAACAGTTTCTTCATCTACTTTCATTTCAGAAGCCAACTCACTTTCGTCAAGGCTTTTAACCATTGACCTGAAATTGTTAGCCGTATCCTCTAACATTCCCATTCTGTCAGATAATTCAAATTTAGAATAATAATCTGATTCAGGATCATTCATTTGAGCATTAAATTCGGCTAAATTTCGCATAGAGTCTTTTACAGATTGAGAAGTAAAAGCATTATTACTATTAAATTTCTCAACATCAGTATTAATAGTACGCTCTTTATTTCTCCTTTCATATAAACCAAAAGCACCATTTCTGGCTCCAAATAAACCACCAATCAGGGCTCCTATGCCAATCTCTTTCAATCCTTCTTTGGTTGTAAATTGTTCAGCTATGGCCTTAGAAAAAGAATCAACTATAGAAGACGTAGCATCAAGATACGTCTTATCATATCTTGATCTAATAAAATCTTCTCCCATGCGCTGAGCAACACCTTGCATGCCTTCCTCCCATACACCTTCAGATATGGGTCTTTTAGATACATTCCAAATAGTAGCTAAGGATTTCTGGAATAAATTCGCTTTTACCGTCTGTAATCTTCCAGCATCACCCGCTACCTTCTTAGTCCCTAATCCAAACAAATAGCGATCTACAAAACTCTTTGATCCCCTATATGTGTTTGATACACCCTTTAATCCAGGTATGTATTTAGAGGCAAAACCAGTGTCTACTCCAAGATATTTTCCCAGAAGAAGATAATTGGATAATCCAACTATACCCATATTAGCTAAAAATATGCTGTTTGCTGTATCGGAAATAGAACTCTTAAATTCAGCCATCTCAGACTGATTAGGATTCCGACCATACATATTTTTAAAATATTCCTTGTATTTACTTTCAGAGTCTTTCATGAAGGACTGAGCCTCCACGGCAGACTCCCAGCCGGCGCCCACGAACGTATTTACTCCTACCTTGGCCATATTGCCTATGGCCCTGCCGTACATCGCTCCTGCCCTATACGCTCCAAAAGCTGATTTTACAGCACTTGCCGCAATCTTAGACGCCGCCATCTTTCCGGCCACTCTCATTCCTACTTTAGCGCCAACAGCTCCAAGACTTGACACGCCCATCCCACCTGTAAGGTAGGCAGACAGAATAGCTCCTGTCGTAAACGATAGACCATTTCCAATAACATCATTAAAAATAAAATTTGCAGTTCCAAGACTCTGCAAAAATCCCATATCACGCTCTTCTCTTGTATAATAATGAGGAAGAGAGTGGTTTATTCTTTCATCTATATCATTTATGGTCCGTGTAAAATCATTGTCAAATGCAGAAGATAACGTACCAGTCTTTATAAGATTATACGCAGCCGGGATAATACCTACTACTCCTGATACACCATATAATGCTGTTTTTGTGACAAGTTTCCCTATACCATTAACAGCCTTATTCCAAGTAGTTTGCCTTCTTCCGTAATAATCTTCATTATCCCTTCCTGGCATATAACTTTTAAACTTTGCAAGACCGATGTTCCCATCGGATAAAAAGTCATATGCTTCATCTAACTTAATAGTTCTTCCTTTACCAAATACACCAAAATCAACAGCAGATGACTGTTGATTACCAGCTATAACCTCACCATAAGACGTTTGTTTACCAGAATAAGTATTCCTTGATTTATCTTGAATAGATTTTATCATGGAATTTAACTTATTATAAGACTCCTCTTTCTTCTTTCTTGGATCATCTCCACCATTCAGAGCCGATTTTAGTCCAGAAAAAGATGTGTCTACATCAAAAGAAGTATCTATTCCGCTAATATCAGACCCTTTTTCTGAATCATCATCAGGATTTATGGCTGATACCGGGGGAGTATATGAACCTACTTTCATCCTCTCCATCTCTCTTTTTGCTCCCTCAATAAGAGAAGATTCTTCTTCATATCGCGTAGGAACTACGGCATTATACCCTCTTAATCCAGTAGATGGTAAGAAACCTGATTTCTCTACCAATGTCTGTTCCTTATTTTCCATATATTATTCCCTATTTACACTATTCAACAACTTCATCAACTTGCCGTTTTTATTCAAAGACGCAGGTAAATTACCTCCTTCTTTTGCCGCCACCATATCCTTAATCTCCTCTGTTATGGCTGCCACAACAAAATCAACTATTTTTTTCTGAGGCGCAACAGCAAGTTCTTTAGACACATTATCCGCAAACCATACATTAGGAGTATCAAACGAATCTATTAACTCAGGTTTACCATTCTCCATAAGATAAAGCCTTGTCTCATATCCATAACCGTAACTTGTCTTAGGATCATAACCTTCAACCTTTACACCAAGCTTTCCACTGTTATCCAATATATCTTTAGCTGCATTAAGAAGCCAAACCTTTTGTTCTGGCATATCATCTAAATTATTACCAGATTCATTTATCATATCTGATAACACTTTCATCATTGAAGATACAGAAGCATAAGCGGGTGATATATCTGAATTTTCAAGCATCTTCGGATACCACATATTGGTATCACTTCCAAATGTAGGTCTTATAATACCACTTTCATATCCACCTATATCGACGGAAGGAGTATTAATACCAGGATCTATGCCATTATTTATCAACTCTGTTTCAGATACCTCAACAATATCTATTTCCTCTCTTTCACCAGTATGATTAGCAACCAAACTGTAAGTCTTCTCTCCATTGTCGGCTATTCCCGATTCTGTCAAAGAAAATGATTCAATAGTTGCCGATGATGATTTAGATTTACCAACAGGATGCTCTGCCATTTTTTTAGTAAATAGATCCCTGAGAACACCCATCTCTCTATAACCAGCCTCCTTGGAGGTTAATTTGGTTGAATACGTTACTGTGTTAGGTGAATACAGTTCGAGATATTCTTTACGTATCTCATTTATACCATCATCTTGAACCTTAGTTATTTGATTGGCTATATTAATATCGCTTACTACATCACCTCCAACGCTCTCCATTCCGCTAATAGAATACAGTGTATTAAAAAACACCTTTTCTTCACCATCCGAGAAACTATTTTTTACATCATCGTATTTTTTTAAGAAATACCTGCCACTTTTGCTATCCCTCTCAAATACTTTAGATAAATCAATGCCATCATTTTTCACCCTCTTTCTTATAGTAGCTATATCAGCAGGCGAGAATCCTTTTTCATAATATCTTACTCCAGATTCTACATCGCCGACTGTACCTCTATTTTTTCTTAAAATATCATTAAGGGATAACGCTGTAGCATAGGCTATATATTCTTCGGGTTTACCTCCTTCCTTCTGCGCGATCGCATTTGCTATTTCAGATACAATATTATCATAAATCTTATTCTCCTTCTTAATTCTATCATTCTCTATATCCATCTTGTCTACAGCGCTATTAAGCTGCATATAAGCATCTGTGGCAGCTTTTCTCTCTGCCATAGGTAGCTTGTCAAACATATCATTAGAGAGACCTCCATTGTCCTTTATATACTTAAGAAGTTTTTCTTCATCCATAAGATACTTGTATCCTGATGTTTCATCCGTCATATTTCTTGATATGGCAGCTTGAATATTTTTCATGTTTTCAGCACCAAGGGCTGTAGATAGTCTACTTCCGGATGTTACAAGATCTGTATATGCCTTATTAAACTTCTTATGAGTTTCTTCTGATATGCTAATATTTTTAGTTTCGATAGGATTAGCTGAAATAGTTCCACCAGAGTTTGTGCCAACGCCCACCTGCATGGCTCGGCTTCCAGCTCTGCCGCCTGCCGCTCCTGCACCAGAGGACATAAGTTTTGCTATTCTGGCTTCATTAAGCCTATTCTGCATCTTCAGACGTTCTTCGTCTAATCCAAATCTGGCTTCATCCTTATTCTTACCATATTCAAACTCTGCAATATCCCTATTTCTTTCATATTCAAATTCTATCTTCCATTTTTCGAAATTCAAATTAGCTAATCTTTCCCTCTGATTATATTCTTTGGTTTTCCAGTAAAGCTCGTCGGCTTTGATTATGAAAGACGAATTATCATAAGCATATGAAGCAGCAGCATTATTAATAAAATTATTTTCAATAACCTTCATCGCTCCAAGATACGGATCGTAAGCCCTTTCATCCATTCTGCTAAATTCAGATTTCATGGAAGCTATTTCAGATTTGGCTCTCTTTATTTCATTTTCAACCATTTCTTTCTTTGCAGGATCAGAACCCAAACCGGAAAGATCGGCAGTAAGAGCATCAACATACCTCTGCTTATCACTTATCTGCTTATTCATAAAACCAAGAACAGAATCATACGAATATAAAGAGGGATTAGAGTCTACCATGTAAATAGCCTCCACCTGCATCTGCTGCCTTGCTTTATCTGATAACCCTGACAATGCAAAAGAAGCTATCTGTTCAGGAGTAAGCATATCCTTAGTTACTTCTTGTACTGCCCCGGTAGGATGACCATCCTTGTCAAGAATAGGAATCTGAACTTTAGCTCCTTTATGAAGCTTGCTTATAAAATCTATCCTATCTTTTAATTCCTTATTATAATCAGTATAAGGAGTATATTGAAGAGGAGCAAGACGGGAACCAGCCTTTCCATCATTCACCCATTCATTATACGGCTTTAAAGCCGCATAAGCATTCGCAGCAGAATAAAGTTCTGGATTATTTATTTGTAAATCAGATAGCATTTTATGCATTCTCCTGCCTTCTTTTGTGCCGGCAATCGCGTTAATGACCGTATCATCCAACACCGAACTGATCTCTCCTTGTATGGCTCTCGTAACACCATCAGAAGAAAGATCCACGCCTTTGAATTTTTGATTGATGTTAGCAATCACACCTGACATCTTATCTTCCATATAAGCGCGGGCTTCAGGCTTATCTATCTCTTGACCCATAAGATAATCTACCTGGGTATAGATCTTTTCACGAGCAGCATCAACCTTCTGCTGTTTGTACATCATGACGTCCTTAACAAGATCTATGTTGTAAGGACTAACATACGGGGCATATTGCCTTAAAATACTATATTGTGAAGCCATCAGCTATTTCTCCTTCTCTTTTTATATTTATCTTCTTCATCATCCTCCAAGCTCTTCAAATAAGGTGTAGAATAATCACCCATATTCATCACATCCTGATTGCCTTGAACGTAAATAATTTGACCACTTGGAAGCATTCTCATATTCGGGGCTATGGAAGCTATGGTATTCAACGATGTACGAACATTAAACTTATTCTGTATCTCGCTGTTTATACTATCATAATAACGAGCAAGATTTTCATCCCTTATAGCCATAGCTTTCAACAACCCAGATTCATAACGTTGCCTTTCTGCTATGTTCTTATCATCTGTCTGAACATAAGCCATTTCATTAAACCTATCAGCTTCGTTTATTTGCCTTGCGTTATTGAAATTTACTTCATTAACATACTTGGCTATATTGCTTCCAGCTATGGCGTTCATATTAGCCAGAATAGCAGCCCGCTGGGAGTCGGGCACGTCACCTACTGCGTCTAACTGAGCCGATGTCGCACGGTTGAGCTCGTTGATATACTGATCAGCAGATTGAAGAACCGGGTCTATTCTCGGAGCCTGATGTCTTTCCAGGCCTTCTATCTCCAAGCCAGTGTCAAGGGTTCTTAGCATTTCCGGGAAGATAGGACCGAACGCCGCCGGTCTGCCCTGTCCTTTAGGTCCGTTGTCTTCAACCACCTCCTCTGTATCGGTGTCGGTTGCAGTCGCAGGCGTACTTGCTTTCGGTTTTACCTCTATCCTTCCAGGAGATCCAATCTTAGGCGGTGTAAGGTCTGGTGCTATGGGACCGGCCTCAATAGGCTTCATTTCTGGTTTAACAGACTCAAGAACGAAGTCTATTTCCGGCATTAACCCACTATCTCTTAAAGCAACAAACTTATTATAATCGGAGCCCAGAATCTTCTTAGCGGCATCAGATTTATCACCAAATAAGTCAACAAAATTCTTTATCCCTTTTTCGTTTAACAATCTTTTTTGCTCTGCCGAAACAACGTCCAATCCATAATAAGAACGGGTGGCTGTTGTCTGACCAAACTTATCATCTACGGCAAATGAATTATAAGCCTGATTACCTCCGTAGCTTCCGGCATCCTGGCCCCAGAATCCGTACTCATCTCTGAATTTCTTGGCTGCATCAGCATTCGTGATAGCACCTACATCAGCTAACGCCCACAATGCATTTAATTGCCTGTTGTATCCTTTCTGGAAACCTTCTGTATCAAAATCACCATCCGTATTGTACTTGTTAGCCCATCGGTTTATGTCGAGCAAATTAGATACCGCCTTATCATTTACCCTGCCGTATCCTAAATTGCTTCTATGTTGGAGATTCTGGTTGGCATTGACACTGGAATCAGGATTAAGAATCTGCTCACGACCACTAACATCAGATACAGTCATATTAAGAGTTCGTCCAAATAACTGATTGATAAGCTTATTGTAGCCGATAGCATTCTTTCTAAGTTCCTCCAGCTCCTTCTGAGTAGGCCCACCTTCAGCCATTTTCCTGGTTTGCTTAACATACTCGTCATATATCCAGTTCTTAGCATCTGATTCTGCAATATTAAAAGCCTTAGCTTGTTTCTTTACCTGATTCAGATCAACAACCCCGCCATCCCTGAAAAAAGCATCCATCTTCTCGTTACGCTTAGATTCTTCCTGTTTGCCATAAACGATTTCAGCGAAAGAACGAAATTGTGCTTCAAGCTCGTCTATCTCTTTCTGGTTTTCATTGACGTACTTGGAAAGAATAGAAGCATTAAGATTAGATGTGTTTTTGTCTTTTACATCTTCATTTTTCTCTAATCTCTTATATACACGCTCCTGATCTTCGTACTTATCAGACAAACCAATCTTCTTCTTATATCGATCAAGGAGTGTAGCATACGTATCTTTTGACGTTGCCTTAATACCATAATTTTCTCTAACGTAAGAGGCAAACTCATCATCTATCTTACGATAATCGGAAACAATATAAGCCTCTGGCAAATCAACCGGAGTGCCACCATTTTCATGTCTGTTCCCTTTGGCTTCCATAGGCCCTACGGAGTCAGGAGTCAGCACGTACTCGCCTTTCTCTATCTCTACATTCGCAGCATCTTCCATAGACTTGGGAAGAGGATAAATATATTCGCCGGTCATATCAGACGTATCCATCTTCTGACCGTTACCTAAATTCACGCCACCACCTTCACGTTCCCACTTGATGAATTGCTGACGACGCTCCTTGGCAAGTTTTTCCCTCGCTGCCTGCTCGTCTCTGCTGGCTGCATACGCAGCAGATGAAGCTCCCATGATATTACGGGTAAGACCTAATCCTAAACTAACACCAGACAAGGCAGCTTGAGCCACATTAGCACCGACCTTATTACCGGCTCTTATCCGGCCAAGACTTGTACCGAACATTTGAGCTCTGCCGGTTAGATCGGGTGAATAATATGGGGTAGTCATAGGATCAAGAGGATTACCATCTTGGGAACGTTTTTCTTTAGAGGAATCAGCATCAACACCACCTACATTCATTGTATTATCAACGACTGATTTCTCTACGTTTTTAACCATACCCCTATTATCAGCGAGATATCCTGCATATCCTGCATCATTGTTTTCAAAAAACGGATCGGATGTAGGCATACTACTAAATGGATTTATCTCCCCCTCCTCTGTTTCTAAAATCACATCAGAAGGCATATATATATTCTGAATATCAGATTCACCCCATTTATTAACAGGCGTTCCATAATCAAGAATAGACTGAGTAGAGGATACATTAATATCCTGTTTCTTATCCTGAATACTACCGCCAGGAGCGAATATCGGACGATTTTTTATGATTCGTAATTTCATACTATCTTTTTTCACAAAGATAAGAGAAACGAACGAGAAAATCCAACGTTATGGGATACGTTTAAAAATCAATCATGTACGGCAGACAAACCGCCCGAATCAGGGTCGTACTTAAGACCGCATGCCCGGCGATAGTTCTTAAGCGCTTTCCTGTACAAAAACAGCACCGTCTTGGAAACTATTTTCTTCATAGATTTGGTTAAAACCTCTTCTGTTGAAACAGACATCAGACAGCTATTCAAAAACGACCTGACATTGGAACCGAACAAGGTCTTCACCATTTTTCTAAACGTTCTAAAAAGATATGATGACGAAAGAGCCTTTAATCCGTTGCGAGCCAGTCTCTTATTTAAATACGAAACAGCCTTGTCAGATAAACATATCCTATTCTTTCCTTCGCTGTCTACCTCTGACGAGAACCACGAATATAAGGTGGTAGGATGTTTCTTGAGATGATTGATAAAGGAGGTTATTATCCCTTCTTTTAAAGCCCTTTTATGGGCTACACATGCGGCAATCTTCTCTTCTCTTTTCAAAGAGCTGTCAAGGCATCTAAACACCGTCCTATCGTCTCCAATGAAATACTGAGGGCATTCTTCTTTAAACTTAGCTCTATAGGCGGCATATCCCTCCTTACGGAGCACATCTATCTGAGACCGGATATAGAACCTTACGCACTTTTCTTCAGCCTCTTGCACGCTTTTAAAATAAGGAACTGACTTTCTTCCATATCGAAGATAGTCATAAACCATAGCCTCAATAAAGTCATTGTACGGGAAAAATCTTCCAAAGCCAAAGTTCCAAACTATGAAACATCGCACTCTATCTTTCCAGTAATCAGATATGATAAAATTACTACAATATCTCAACTTCCTGTCTTTCTGATAGAAATGATGAGTATGTTTGTCATAAAATAGATTAAAATATCTCAAATTGCCTAAACACTGACCGGCTGGACGGCGTACTACATTGTACCCTAAGTTGCTGAAGCTATTGTATATAACTTCTATCGGAGAGACCTGCTCTTTCTTAAAGAGCTTGTCGTGTAACTTGTGAGGATCTGTTATTTCTTTTAACTTTGTGTCCATATTGATGTTGTTTTAGTGCAAAGATATGGTTTTTCATCATACGCTCAAAGAAGAAAATGCACGGCCTTGTATCCGGTTTGAGAGAAATAGGATACAAGGTTTTTTGTTTTATGACGGTTTGGATAAGAGACGGGAAAACGACTCTAAACGTAACCTCCTGACCGTCAGTGGTGGGACAACAAATCTTGAATTAAAACTACGCCTATGAATAGTCTCCGTTTTCCTTAATATTAAGACCATTTTCAATGATCTTACCCATTATATCATTTATATTATTTTATATACTTTACCATTTATTCATATAATTGTTTACAGTGAATGAACTTAACGACCGAAGGGAGTTAAGTGAGTGAACAGATTAACAAATTACTTTTTCCGTCTATTGTATTGTTTGCCTAATTGTGTTAAAGGATTGAGTATCGTGACCGAAGGGAACGATGCGAAAGAACATATAACATTTAAAAAACGACTGAACCTATCGACTGAAAGGAGATAGGTGATGGAGTGACGTTAATAGTTATATTAGGTAGCCAGTGGAGAATTAGGCAGGCTGGTAGGCGAGACGGGCTCCCATGCCCGTCAGGACAGTGGAGGTACATAGGTCTGTTCTGTTAAACCAAGGCGATGATAGTTCCATCCTTCACGAAATCGCACAAAAAAGCCGGATTATCTTGATATCGTTCTTCAACCTTCGGTATCCGTATAACGAGTCTCAAATCCGGCTTCGCTTTATTAATATGAGAAATAAAACAATCTTGTTCTAATTATCAGTGACGCCTTTAATGCGAAGTTGTATATTGGGAAGCACGGCATTAATCAAAGCCATTTTCTTATCCTCTTCGCTTTCTTTTTGATGCTGTCTATACATCATGCTGTAATCACTGTCATCACCATCCTTTTTCCCGTCTAACGTCAGTAAATGATTTACGATGTCTTTACCATACGTTTCAGTCCATGTACGGAATCTCTCTTCCTCGGACTGTCTCTCCTGGGACTGGGCTTCCGGGTTAGGGATGGCGGCTGCCACTTCTACCTCTGGAAGTGTTACCGATGCTGCTATTTCTCCATCATCTCCGAATCCCATTTGACCATACAAAGATACGGAATTTTCTTCAATTTCCAAACCAAGATTTTTAGCAACTTCCATAGCATAGTCATAACGATCATCATTTCTTATAACACTCTTATGAGGACGTCCTGCTCCTTGGTTCCAAGCTACTACAGCATCCTTAAGGTTATTGGCGTTCATAAAATCCTGCCGGCTGTAGTTGTAATACCCTGGTCCTTCTTTTCCTTTTCTTGTGTACAAGAAATTAGAATATCCGGTTTTCCCTTCGTATTCGTCAGCCAAGAACTCAAGTTGGTCTTTGAATGTGGGTGTAGAATGTCCTTTCTTTTTGGCGTGCTTGAATAGCTTATCCATGCGTTCGTTGTGCCATTGCTGTATGCCGTATGACGTTCTGTTGTCTCCGTATATGTCATCTTTAAGGCCGGATTCAGCCATGAGGTTACCTATGATGGCGAGCGCCTGTATCTTGGACATGCCGCGCTTATTAGTAAAGTATTCATATGCTTCACGCTGCTTGCCAACTACGCCACCTTCCTTCTTGATGTTGGTATTGTATCTCTTTCCATTCCATGTAAATTCCTTAAGACCTCTTTTCCTGGCTTCTTTAAAGGCTTCACCTCTTGTAGTGGAAATAGAGTCTTGTAGCTCAAGATCATTTTTTATTCCAAGAATAGCATCAACAATAGTATTATCATTTTTATCAACATTATCCAAAACATAAGATTGACTTATCAAATTTGATACGCTCTTTCTGTTTTTATAAGTTCCTTCTTTATCTGATGGAGCTTCAAAAGCATATACAAGTGGATACGAATAATCCGTATCTGGATCTTCTGACATAAATTCGTTTACTGCATGAATAGCTTTTTTGTATTTAGTATCTTTTATACTATACTTCCCAGCATCTTGAACATGATCATAAAATCTGTCTATCATATAGTTGATATATCCACGCTTATCGCTCTTAAATCTCTCTTTATCTCTTTCAAACTCTTTTGGCGGATATCTTTTGTAATATTCTTGAAAAAGTCCCCTAAATTTTCCATCCTCAGATACAGCGTAGGGGTTTCCACCAGATTCTTCAATAATATTTCCAAGTACGGCTTCTATCTGGCGTTGATTAAAACCTTTATCATATAAAGCATCATAGATCATATTCATCCCTTCTACGTCCATAGTACGATGCTTACCCTTACCCACACGCTTCATATTTTCATATTTGGATTTGAATAAATCCCAATCTATTTCCGGCTTAGAAGAATCCCCTCCTTGTTTTTTGGATCTTATCTCCATCCTTTTATCCAAATCATTCTTTGAATCAATAATGGATCTAAACAGGATCTTGTTTGGATCATTCTCTTCGTATGGGATTTTATCTTCTACATAATCCCTTATTTCAAAAGGATACCCTATTGTATCAAGAGTCTTAGTAACAACCCCAACACCAAAAGGTTGATCGCTTCTATAAAAATCGTACTTATCTTTCACAACCATCCTACCTCTATCATCACGGTACATGGTAAAACTTGATAAGCCTGATAAATCATTTAAATCTCCGTAAGCATCCGGTATAAAATTATATTCGTTAAATACCTGATGTTCCCCGGTTCTGGCTTTTTTTAAGAGATCTATACCCTCTTCTACCATTCCAAGTTTCCTACTTGTTACATCCCTTAACTCCTCCAAATCAGATACGTCCTTGCCTGCAACTTTTCCATCAATTATCTTATTATCTAAGGAATCAAGCTCCTTTCCATATTTTTTAGCCATTTTCTCCCACCCACCATTTATCCTGTCAGATATAATGGATTTGATATTGTCTGGTATTCTAACAATCCCGTTTTCCTCTTTCAGGTTATTTGGTTGGTTTAAAAATCTAAACCAAAGATTTTGACTAAAATCATCTACATTGGCTTTCGGAACATCTTGACCAAAAAATTCCATTATTTTGGTTTTTAATCCTCTTTCATTGGCATATACATCAGGTGTTATATTAGATGCCAGATATTCTCTAAGTCTTACAAACGGACCAATTTTATTCCATAATGTTTTTGGTTGTTTGTCCTTTACATAATTTTTAATTTTCTTTGCCATCTTTTTCTTCCTCTAAGAATCCAAACATTTCACCTGCGCAATTACCAACAAATCCGGCTATGTAAGCTGCGTGTTCATCTTCTCCCACCTTAAAGCCAAGAGACATATTACAATGTTGGCATACCGACATAGCTGCATGAAATGATTCATGACATATGTTTCGCATAGTCATCTCATTCTCACTTTGAAAGTTCCATAATAACTTAAAAGCTCTATCATCCCCCTTATCACGAACAAGATTCAAGAAAGAGGCTTTTGAATCTAAATCGCCTTCATCTCCCCATTCTCCTTCATGATCCAATTCTGCATTCTCAAAACGATCACACAATGTTTTGTAATCTAACCCTATGGTGATAATCAACTTTAGTGGATATATCACAAAATCAAATTCTTTTTCTTTCATTCTTTTTTTTCAACAAATGTAAACAAAATAGCCGAAGAATGCCACCATTCATTCTCCGGCTTGTTATGATAAATCTCTTCTTATGAAAACAGTACGAATGTAAGATTTAAATCTTAATCTTCTTAATTTCATCAATCATATTCTTATATCCGCAGAACTTGCTGTTAATAACATCGAAAATAGATTCTGACCAGCCAGCTATGTTCAAGATATTAGATCCTCTGTAAAACATCTCACTTCCATATCCTTGAATAGAAATAGAAACGATCTTGCAATTTGGATTTACTTTCTTGAACTCTTTCAAAAGTTCGGCGAATTTGCCATATCCATAACTGGAGCTTTTCTCCCATACAACAGATTCACCGTCTCCTATCTGCATATCTGAAATAATGTACAAATTATCTACCTTGATCTTATCTTTAACGCACTTTTCCAAGAATGCAAAAAGACCGTTTTCGGTGGAACCACCGCAGTCTCCTCCGGCAGTAAAAGATTTTTTGTTATTCCATAAAACACCTTTACTTCTATCATATTCGTAATTGATAAGTTTGTCACCAAACATGCCAATAAATACGTCAGGAAGCACAGATGCGATCATACAGCCAAATAAGTTACCAATGACAGCCGTATTTGTTTTGCTAAAGGCAGACACTTCAGAAGATCCTCCCATATCTCCACGTACAGAGCCAGAGTGGTCAATCAGGATAGCCGACCGCCCCTCCAATACCGGCAGGTTCTTGCAGGAGATGGTTATGGCTTTCTCCAACGCATCTAAAATCTTATATTTATTACGCGCTGTTAATTTAGCACGTTTTTTATCTGACTCAAATACAATATCATTATCGGAACTATCAGTGCCTATATTTTCAACCTCTTTGAAAGCTGAAGCAAAACGGAAAGGAAGCATCTTCGAATTAAGTACCTTCTCTTCTATTGTAAGCTGCCTACAAACTTCATCTATTTGATCAGGCGCGTATTTGATTATGTTTACAAGGTTACGAACCATATTAAAAATAGGCATACCTTTTACATTGGAAACCACGTCCCGAATAGCGTCACCTAAAGCTTCTTTCTTTTCCTTATTGTCTTTCTTATCCTGTCCGGCTTTAGACATCTCTTTTTCAAGAATCTTGCTTTCGTATAATCCAGACAAAGACCGACCTTCTATAAGGTACTGGAAAGCCGTTTTGTTAGCCTGATTGCCTTTAGGGTGAAATAAGTTTACGAGGTCAACCATAGTAATGACCCTACTGTCCATCTTATACTTATCAATCCGATACGGATCAAGACCTTCCAAAGCCGTCTTAAATCCTTTCTTAATAGCACTGGATATACCTCTTAACTTCTTTGGATTTTTGCCGTTAAGAGCCGCATAACAACCAAGGATTTCGCTCATATCATCAGGACGCATAACGATCTTGTTATAGAACCTTGAAGCCCATTCCTTACCCGATGCTTTGCTGGCAAGGACAGAAGCCATAAGATGCGTTACTGACCTAAGCTTTCCTTCTTTCCTGACATACAATGCTGTTTGTGCTGCGAAATACGGATCTACTTGATCCATAAGGTCCTTAATCCTGTTCACCTTGTCTTTTTCTTTCTCATAATAAGAATCAGACAACATGGTAGTCATTACCGTAGACACCAACTCTTCTTCTACGTTAGGCTTATACGCCTTCTCGCCCATGTGATTCACGATCGTAGGTTTAACACCTTCATCCTTTTTGTTAAACTTTCCCATTTGTTGTTTTCTTTAAAGTGTTATACAAAAAAAGCAGTGATATTACTACCACTGCTTGAAAAAAAAATATATCAAAATGAATACTCAATGAGGGAAAAGCTGAAGTTAGTATAAACAATGAAATAATGGATTTGAACCATCGACCTATACTTTAAAAGAGTATCGCTCTATCCATTTGAGCTAAATTCGAAGTAACTAACCCCATCACCACTCATTAGTTTTTATATATTTCAAACAGAGGAAAAGCGGAGCCGGATCTAAAATGAAAATATTGGATTCGAACCAATGAAAAACTTTTTTACCTAAAGCCGTGTTACCCACTACACTAATTTTCGAAGTAACCGAACTCCTCACCATCTGTATATGTTGTTAAAACAGGGATAATTTGGAAGGTGTTTGAAAGGAGGTTTTAATCTACCAACTGATCTAATCTTTCTTGCATGAAAAATACAGGACTCGAACCTGTGACACAAACCGAAGTATCACCTTCCATCACCACTGTCTTATATTATAATCTCTCTTGATTACGATGCAAATATAGACACTAAAATATGATTTACAAATTAAAATGATTTAAAATGTATTAATTTGAATAAATTATTTTAGAGTCATAATTGGATTACCCCATCTCTTTTTCCACTCTTTACCTAAATACATTCTTAATTCTTCGAATGAATGAACAAACTCTCCATCGATTATAGCTCCAACTGCATTCTCTATTGATATTATTTCATTTAACTCATTCTTCGTTGCAGAATTTCTAATCCCATCTTCATGTTTATTAAAAACAATAAAATTTATGGCTTTGGCTACTATTTTTATCTTATCAGATAATTCGCTTTTGTTTTTTATTAAAGAGGAAACAGATTTGCACATCTTAATGTAAGCTTCACCAGCTATATTTCTATTTTCTATAAAATTGTCGGTAAGCCATAATATAACCTTAGCATATATTTCAGGATCTAACTCTAAGGCTATCATAACGAAAAAATACGGATTAACAAACCATTTTTGATCTTTTCCTTTTCCTCTCCTATATGCCATCCCGTATTTCTTCAAATCAGTTAATTTACTTATATTCAATGAATTATCTTTGAGTGTACGATATCGTACAGTACAAGTCAATTCATTGATATTCAATTCTTTAATTAATGCATTCATTTTCTCTTGAAAAGACGACGTAGACATTAAATGGTCGAGTCTTTTAGGCTCCAACCCCATAGCCGCTCTTTTCTGTGACAATACATCCATAACCTCTGTTATACACACAAAACCATCTTTTGACATAACAGAAATGTTTCTACCTAATAATTCTCTACTTTCTGATTGTAATAATACGTTACTTTTCATAATTTTACACCGTTTTATTGTTAATAAATAAGCGCCTACCTGTCCGCGATGGATCGATAGGCGCTACAAATATATTCAACTATTATTAAATCACAAAATAAAAACTACTTATTTTCAACTTGTTAAATATTGTAATTTATCTATTCTTAATCTTATCTTCAGAAATCAACCACTGGAATATGATTTTCCGGTTACTAATTACTTTCTTTATCCTCATCAGCATCCAACTTCCCCTTAACCTATCCAGCCATGACCGTCTGAAATTAAGAGCATCAGGATTAACTGACTTATTTATATCGTTATCGTCCTTGATCCAGATAGGGGTCTCCGATCGGTCATCGTCAACCCTGTTGAAGAAGTCATTTAACTTATGTCTTCTATATACCTCAGTATCCAGGACCTCAGTATGGTCACCTACGATCTTCGGATATGATATACGTTGTGCTAAATTATTCTTTTCTTCTGGAACAAGATGAATTTCGCCTGAGTTGTTTGTGTCGTTGTAGATAGTTATCGTATCTAAACCTACTTTCCTGTCAAGAGTGTAATTCACATCATCGACGTATTTCCTTGCATCAAGCTCGTATTCTACAGAAGCCAGCGTAGAGCCATTATATTTCTCTTTTATCGGCACTTCTAATATAAATGGATATGTTGCTCCGTAGAATGTCTGGAAGCTCTTATTCGTCAGCAAATGGCTCCATAAGCCACCTTCTTCATCTGATGCCGGGAAGTTTATTCCTGTCTGGAAATATTGTTGCTGTTCTATATAATAGTCAGGACAGAACGAATAATAAGAAATCCATTCTTGTTTCAGACACGAATATCCGATAGTGAACGACACGTCCTTGAAATATTGTTCGTCCTTTAAAGATATTTCCTTATCGTTTGACAGCACCTCTGTTTCATTGTATAAGAACCTTCCACCATCATATTTATAATATGCCGGGTTCTTAACAGGTATATAATCTTTTTTCGTGATAAGTACTCTCTTATACCTATTATCCCATCCAAGAGACAGACCAAGACCGATAAATTTATTGTCTGTATCTTCTTCTGTCATCTCTGTACCGGTTAAGATATTAGTTATTCCGTATCTAAGAATCTTAAACGGAAGATGACGCTTAAGCCAATGTCTGATACCTACACTAAGTTCCTTAAGATTACGTCCATTAGGATCGGTCATAAACACCTGTGCTCTTTTAGTATCTACCCAGAAGTGACCAAATTCTGAACTAATTATTTCAGTGCTCTGGGTTCCAGAATAACCAAGGTCGGTCGTGTTGTACTCCAGAGGCCGGGACGCGAACAGACCGCCGGTGCCCATCTCGGCCTGCCCTGGGGAGGTGCGCTCCTTGATTACGTCTATGGCGTTATGGAGTGAAACCTGATCCTCGAACCTAACAAGAATCTGATCGGATTCAATACGCTTCATGTGAATAAGCTTCCCGTTGTTGGTTGGGAACTCATGATAGTCCATAGGCTTGTACGTCAGCCACGGATCTGTTTGACTGTTTTCAGATACATCAGCCCTACTCCATATAACACCATTAGGACGTTGGTAAGCACAGTCATAAAAACGTCGTTCGTACGTTGCCGGCAATACATTTGGTGTTAGTGTCATCCTCGACGAATAGATAGGACTTATCTTGTAATCATTATCCCTATGGATAGATACGTTCTTTTCTTGTGTCCACCAAACAAAATCTCCTACTTTTGGATAGAATAGTTCATGAGGCTGAGGGCCCTCTAATCTGAAATTACAATTTATTTCAGACTCTACAAGGAACTGAGGAATGCCATAGAACCATGTATAAAATCTTCCATTAACGTACTTGCCGGATGTGTCACCATTTAATTCGTATAAGCTCTTCCTGTTTGGATAAAAAGCGTATCTTCCTTTATTAGATGATGTCCAGCTATTGAAACGTTCGTTATCTATTGTCTCAAGAGCGTCTTCTCCAGTATCATAATTAACAAAATATCTTGGATACCCTACATTTCTGTAATCCATGTATGGGAATGGTATCATGTCTCCAATACCAAAAGCGCTATTATAAAAAACAGGAAATTTTCTCTTTAATGAAAATCTGGTTATCACCGTATCGCCACCGAATATCAGTTTCTTTTCATTAGTGAAAAAGCCACATCCGCCTATGGAAATCCATTTTATATCTTCTATCTGTCCATATTGATCCGGCCTATATCGCATAAGTCTCATATACGGAGAACAGATGTACGATACTGTTTTGGATTGCTCGAATGTTCTTCCTGCTACAACATCACTTCCAGCAATAACCGAATCATCTATGCGGCTACTGTCGTAATTGTAAACATAGTTCGGATATTCCAATAAATATTTCGATTTACCATCTCCTTTTTCACCTGGATCACCAAATGATAAAAATAACGAAGATTCACGATCTATATTATTAACGAATAAGAAACGTCCCTCATTATCATTTCTACCGGTTCCCCATTTAGAAGACATACTGGCATCCATCATCGGATATACGCCAGACTTAATGTACTTAACAGAAGATAAACCACGGGCAAAATTTCGTTCATACTTATCCTGATCTGTTATGCCTATCATTGAATTATATAATCCCACAGAAGTATAATACCATGCATGATTACGTCTTGGTCCATTGTTTATAAACGTATTAAGCCAATCATAACGGTACTTACCGTACAATATCGGGCCTTTAGCAAGAGTCTGACTGATGGTTGACACCATTGAAGAAAACAGCATGGCCACGCTTAAATTAGTCAGGAATCCTCCTCCGGTAAGACCGGCCGACCCTCCTATGTATCCAGACTGCGCCCTTATCTGAAGCTCTTCTGCTATCATAGCTGCTATTGTAGCACTTGATTCAACTGCGGCAAGCGACGCAGCCATCGTGTATGCGGCAGGACCTAAGATAGTCCATTTTGGATGATCTTCTACAGGTACGAAACTGCCCACAGACATTCCTCTTTGAAACCCGTCTATACATACTTCATTTGGAAGTTCTGGCTTGTTGAAATAAATATCAGGTGAACAGAATGAATACCACACGTTTCCTCCTTTGTCGAAAGGATGGGATATAAACTCGTCTCTTTTGCCAGACGTATAATTATATTGATCTTGTGACAGGTCATTATATGGGTAATTAGGATAGATATTCACATTACCATCGTCTCCTATGTATCTAAGCATATCATAGGCTAATCCTGAAGCCACAACCGACCTATTTAGTCTCCTATCTCCACGATACAGTTCATATCCTACAATCGTATTTCTTTGTTGTTGCGTAATCAAACCAGAATCCACTGCAAAATCCAAAAACACTTGTATGGTGTTCTCATCTACCATAATACCTACCGGATATATTTCAGAAGCTATGTCATATCCACGTTCATCACTGTTCATGAATGGTATATGCTTATTATCTGGAAACCGGTAATGACGTATAGGTTGCTGGCAAAATACGGTAGAAGTATCTACCCCTCCATAAGAATGACCCTTGAAATAAGATAATCCATTTTTGTCTGACAAAGGAGCACCATAATATTCTGTTAACTTATTCATAATATTAGAATAAGCTTCTGATTTTTTTGGATCACCATAAGATCTGCCTGTGTCTATTTTCATCCTGCTACTATCATAAAGTTCAAAATTAGCAGGATATTTCTCAGATGATTCCCAATATGCAAAATCCCCGTATTTATAAGGACGAGGCTTGCAATTGATGGACCTATCTCCACATGTCTGACATTTTGATGCAAATAAGACAGTTGATCTAAGTGTTATAGAATCCACAGACAAATCAATCTTATTTACCTCCTTTTCTCTTATACCAAAAATATACGGATATATAGTTTTACCTGTAGCAAAAGCGACTCCAAGAATAGCACGGGAAGGCTTCTTTCCTTCTTCTTCCTCTTCTTCTGGGGTATCATAATTTTTATAAGAACAAAATTGAATTTGTCTAAACGTCATTATCCAAGGAACTGCTACAATAGGAGATTCTATTGTAACATAAAAATAATTTTGACCTATAGAATCAAAAAACTCTTCATTTATTTCTCCGAAAGCCGGTCTTGCTATGTTAACAATAACGGAATGAGATGATTCATACTCAGGTCTATCAAATTCAACTGGTACTATTCCAAGAGGGGACCATGTTTCAACATCCTTCCAAAAAGAAACACGAACGTAATTGGTAGACACAGCATCCATTATGCCATCTACCTTTCCAAGAGCTTCAAGATAAAGAACTTTGTTCTCGTCTTTATAACCTTCTATGTCCCACTCTTCTGGTCTATTGATTCTAATAAATCTTGCATTTGTCATTACATTTCTGACAAACTTCCATACCACAAATTCAGATGCGAATCCAATATTAAGCTTATCCCCTGTAGGATTATTAAATGTAGCATTGTTTACATACCCTTCAAATTTCCAATCAGTTTCATCTATACCGGTATCCGAATTTTTATATATCATATCTTGCAACTTCTCAGAAGCTTCAGGCCAAAATTGCTCAATACAATACCTGGGTCCGTTCTTTGATCTATACTGATTATTTATGACTGTACTGGTAGATCTACCGGCTCGCCAATCTCCTACATCATTTATCTTTTGGCTCCATCCATCTATATGAAGAATATAACTTCCAAGAAGATAATTATAATTCTGAAAGTTGTTATAATCAGTTCTTGACACAGTAGGATCAGAGCAATAACTCTCAATATAACATCCGCATGTACAAGGCATGGTATCTAATACGTATATAGCATCAGACACGGTTTTTAAAACAGATCCAGGTTGTAAGTATGGATAAAACTCAGAACAAAGGTGTTGATTGCCATCACCTGATATGCTGCCAGCGCTATACCCAAAAAATGCTTCCTCCATCCATTCAGATAAAGAATCCATTGTCTCGTAATTAAACAACACAGAATACTTATTCTGATTTTCTCCTCCTGTGGTATATAGATAATCTGTAGAGACGTGTTCCATTTCGCTAAGAACCTTATAAATATAATCTTCTACAAGGCCTGTTATTAGTGGAACTGGAGCAGACAATATAGATTCTTGACGATGGGGAACTTCGCAGTCTCCTTCCATTTCTGGCAACCCAATATGATCAATTGGTTCCATATAATCCTGTGTTCCGTCTTCTCTGTATTTGGTAGCTATATCACATATCTGTCTTTCATTGTTTCCATTCTCTTTATTATTACAAGCTACAAGACCTATATTTTCAGACAAATAATTTATAGGGGTTCCTACAATATCATCATAATCGATAATAAATCTTGATTTACCTTTAAAAGTGGCAAAATTGCTTTCCACTACAACAGTTTGACCTACAGTAGCCGGGTTGTTACACTCTTTCTGTTCTTCATCTATAACAACCGCATCGTCGTCAATCAATACCCCATCTCCTGCCGTATTGCTATACTGCCATACATATTTCCTTTCCACTCCTGAACAATCCGGAGCATATGCGTTTATAGACTGGTATGGGATACTGTCTTTGTTCATTTCCTCTCTTGCCTTATCAGAAGGTGGGGGAACAAGAACGAATGCTGGAGTTTTATAACCGGTAGATGTCTTAAACGAGATAGAAAACGGATACACTTCATTCCTCATATATCCCACATACAACGAACAAGCATTACCATCTTTATACAGATCTTCATGAGCGACAGATGCCTGCCATTTTAGAAAATGCCCCATAAGAGAAACTACAGGCTGTAAATTCCACTCTTTTTCCGCAGTAAGACCATACTGCAAAAGACGGTTTCCGACTGACACTATTCCTCTTGATGTGTTGTACACAGCCCTTTTCAAGGAAATATGCTCAAATGTGGTTCTTTTATTATTAAGGTCAGAATAATAGTATATGGTCTTCTCTGTAATAGGATGAATACCTTCTATAAAATAATCAACTACCGGCTGCGTTTCCCCATTGTATCCTACCGTATTCTGAATAACGGCTACCTTATAATGGCTGACTTGCCTATCCAAATTAGACACCTTAAGCCTTATACCAAGATTAGTTCTTTCTCCCCATTTACCATCATTTATCCTAATATATTGTTCGTCAAATACATGAACAGGGTTAGTTAATGAAGTATAGTTAGTTTTCTCGTTACCAAATTCATCGCACAAGGCCACAGCAAACTGATACACGCCCGCACGCAGGCTGCCCCCGTACTCTATCTGTACCGGCTCTACGCATGGCTGGTCCAGTAGCGGAAACACCCTAAGTTTCTCACATGCCAGAAAACAACCATTCTCCTGCATGAACTTTTTCCTATCGTATTCTTTATCGCATATCTTATACCCATGATAATGATACCATATATCACCATCATCATCAGGAGTCAGAGCCTTGTCTACAATAACATACCTGGGAGGATTATAATCGTCAGTCCAGTAAATGCGTTTTCCACATTTCTCTGTCTTGATTTCTATGGTTTTTATAGGATGGTAGATAGAGAAATTAAGACACGGATCCTGTTCATTGTCTTCCAGCAAGGTCTTCATGCCAGAACACAACGACTCCGATCCTTCTACCATAGATTCTATATCAGAATCAGATAAGATACTTGTATCGGATTCAGGCTTGAAATAAGTTATTTTAGATACGCCTGTTTCAGGATTTGTTATAAAAAAATAGATATTGCCTGAAGTAAGATCATTCTTGTAACCAATAACTTTAAACCCATCGAAATCAATGCATTTAAGATTACTGTGCTCGTTAGATCTCATTCCAACATTACCATCCTCGGATTCGATGTTGGCATTCAAGGCAAACGTATAATGCTGATCCGTAAGACTCGACGGATGCAGATCGCGGTTCATGCCTGTTTGAGGAACCGCTATGTTTCTGTTATCTTCTGATGCCATTTTATAACTGTTTGTCACAAAGATAACAAAAGAGATTTAATCATGGGCTTTCAAAGTGAGCGTAAAATGGCAGATAATCACCCTGTCTTATATCTTTTACCCCTAACCAACACAGTGCCATCACCGCCGCCGGCAGAGCTGCCACTACCACCTCCACCAACTAAAAAGACGTCTACGGAAAAACAGCCTTCAGGAACTATCCATGTGTAATTCCCGGCTGGATAAAACCTTATAAGAAAGTCTTCAAGCTCCCTGTCTTTATATTCGAATCTCCTCCTCTTAATTTACACAAATATATAAAAAGAATCATTGTGATATATACTACTCTCTGTTGCAGAAGTAACACAATCAACATCTTCATCTGCATTATTAATAAGATCTCTCATTCCATCGTATCTATTAGAAAACATAAAAACGTACCTCTGATCATTTATCTGAAACTTGTATATAATACCCTGTTGTTCACTTGGAGCAGGATAAGGGTCAAATCTAATCCATATTGCCATTGGTTCGTAACCGGTAGAGGTGCTTGAAAACGAAAAAGAAACTGGACTCTGAGTATGAATATTAAAGGCTGTTCCTTCTCTAAGCTGATTCAGTACACTATTTATCTTATCCTGGCTAATTGTATCGGATTTGATTTTATTCATTAAATTAAATAATCTGATTCTATCTCCAGGCTCGATTTCTGTTTCCACACAATGATAAATAGCTCCATTACCAGATCTCTGTTCCTCAAAATATCTTCTCCTACTCATAATGATACTCCTTCCTATAATAACCGAGGAAACTAAACCCTTCCGACTCCTTCCTCAAAACATCATGCTTATTCCAATACTTTTCTAAGTCGAAAGCCTCTCTTTCGAATACGATATTATGATATGCCTTATCATGATCGCGATATATGCACAACCTAATCATGTACTCAATTAAATACCATGTATAGTATAAAAATATTGGAATAAGGGACAGCCATAACATCCACCATCCTGCATTACCGAATAAGAGACACAATCCTATTGTAAGCAATGATATAAACATACCAAAACAAAACATTGTATGATACTGATTACAATGCGCCTCTTCATGATATTCGGCCTTCAATGATATAGCATCACGTTCGGTAAATACGGCTCCAAACAGCATAATTGTTTTATAGCCGTCAATGAACGTAAACAACTTAGCTATTTTTGAATTATAAAATATTTTCATTGTCAAAAAAAATAATTTTATACCAGTTGCACAAAATCAAAAACTCAATAGGAGAATTAACTCCATCCCATTCCCATTTTTCAAGATAAGACCTTAACTTACTTTCATCAACATCTTCACACTCTTTAAGAAAAACAAGATGCGGCATAAACAATTCTCCACCTTCCAAAGACTTATTAAATTTACTAACCAGCCTCTTTCTGAACTTAGGACCGTACCATGATTTTTCATTTGTGGATCCAAGACAATAATAAGAATTGTTTTTAACTTTAATACCAAACCATTTACATATGTATGGATGATATACTCTATCTGCTAAGAATATAAATGGCTTATACCATAGGCAATGCCAGAATGTACTACACTTGCCTCCAAACTTCTTAAAAGCCCATCTAAAACCTCCAGAAAAATACCAGTTATTAGCTCCTCTCTTAACCTTAACTTTGTATTTAAGATTCTTATTCCGGTTACTAACCCTATCCCACGGCTTAACCTTATCGGTATCCATATCAGGAAGGAATGTCCAATGATGAAGCAAGGCGCTGTAATAAGGATTGTATATCTTGTGTCTGTTTCTAATAACGTACTCAAAAATATCGTATCCTACTTGCCCGGCTTCTTCAAATCCTTTTTCTGACAAGAAAGCTAATATAGGAGCCAGATTCCAGATCTGATCTTGTGAAGTGAATGGGGAGAAGCATGGATCTTCGTCTTTTAACTCTATACCATTAGTGTACCCGGAACTTATCTTGGTAAGACCGAATTTGCTTGCATCTTCGCTATGGATATCGTCTCTTAAGAAAAATCCTTTTTCGAATTTGAAATAAATACCTTTGTTGTTATTAAAAAATAGATCATAAGTAGTATCGACAAGACGGGTAAGCACCAGTATGGCATTACGAACATCATCTTCTGTCTTATTACCGAGAATCATTTCCGTATATACAAACTGAAGGTACTGAGCCAGGTTGATGGTTCCGTCGCCGACCCAGCCTGCCCCGTTCTTCACCGACGACAGTGGGATGCACGAGGCCTGCTCTGTGTAGCTGGAATCATAAACAAAATCCCGGTAAAACACCTCCTTAATCCTACTGTATTTATCCCAAAGACCTTCCATCGCCTTAACCTATAACAATAACACAATCACGCTTTTCCTTATTATAAACCATCGTACCCATCTTAGTGTACAAACCTTTTATATTTTGGTAATTGGTTTCACCATGAGCCGAAACGTTAGTAGTAATGCTGTCGGAGTAAACTTCCGTACCTCCTTCATTAATGAAATTAAATCCTTGTTTAACCATCTCTCCTCCAAGGTAGGCTGTAAAAGACACAACAACATTTCCTCGTCCTCTATTTCCATACCAATTACCATAGATGTCGGCATTGATATTAGGTTCTGACTCGTCCATACCTGGCGCTGACAACAAGGTCTTCATCTTAATAAGCGCTCCTTCAAGACCAGACTGCATGTTATCACCACCATAAATAAGGTAATCACCCACCTGTTGTTGGGTGGTAGCCCACTGCTTACTCCATCCCACAAACTTATTATCTACTTCTGATATGCCTGTATTTGTAAAACCAGTTGCAGTATCAAAATCGGAGCCGTCTTCTGATTCCCATCCATACCTAAGAACAAGATAATCGAACTCAGGAATTACAACAACCTGCTCGCCGGCAGCTTGTGTGATTGTGACGTTCTTACTCTCTCCACCAGCCGTTACCTTAGCTACGCCTCTACGATCTTCAGCTACCGGATTAGGGCCGGCTGTGAAGATGATGTTTGCCGGTCCTATGCCTCTCATTTTGTCGGCGGTTACTATTTCGCTTGCTTTAACCTCTAACATATTATTTCATTTTAAATATTTCAAATACGTATATCCAGCTCAACAAAAATACTACCGGGCAGTACATTGTCTCTACCAAACTCGCCTCTCCTTTAAATTGCCTGATTGACCAAACAATCATAGATACAATAACACCAAGCAAGTATATAAATAGAACTACTTCCGTCATACCAATTTAAGTATATTGTCAATTACAGGATACGCCTTAGTATATATCTCAAACTCAGCACGGCGCCGCCTAAGAGGTTCATACATACCTTTCAATGTCATACCCATCATCTTAAGTTCGGTCTTAGCATTTTTCAGCTTAACCAAATCTTGCTGTGCATACAACTTGAACAAATCGGCTGCTCCTTGTGCTTCTCCATTATACATCAGTTCCTCAAAGAATCTCATCTTTACAAAATTATCTACATAATCCAGGACCAAACCTTGAGGTGTATCTGGTATAATTATATTAGATTCTCCGTCGAAAGGAAGAGACCGGTACTGCATGTAAATAGGACCATCGAAATTAGCATACAGGAATCCGTTTACGATATTTATCTCATACGGACTATCCTTTATTACCTTATTCCGGCATTTACTTAAACAAGAATCACGAAGCATAGGCTTAGCAAGACCTAACATTACCGGCCGGTCATAATAGCAACGAACTTCATGATCGCGATCATGAACATTGATATAAAATTTTTCAACTATCACTTTCTCGCATTCGTCTTTACAACATTCATCGCAAGAACACCACCTATAACTTCTTTCGGTACGTTCTTTCCAAGCTATTGTATTTTGAAGTTCTGATATCACCTTGTCACCTTCCGGCACCTCATATCCTTTAAAATCGCATTTAAAAGCCAAAATAAGATCAAAGTAATCACCAGGCATACGGGCCTGCCCTCGCTTGACATCCACTACCGCTTCTTTGCGCATAGTAATATCGCCTCCAAACTTCTTCAGGGCAATTTCTACCCATTTGTAGATGGATACCTCATCTATCAGATCACGCTTGTCAAATGATCTTAAAGACGATTTTAACTCTATGATATAATTTTCGACTGTCATAACAAAAAATATGGAGGACAGGAAATGAACCTGACCTCCACAAAGATATGAATAATATGTATAACGCCATATTTTGTGTTTTCAAAAGTTAGGATCTTCAAACCTGCCGTACTTCAAGAAAAGGCTCCTACACTTTTCCTTTATCCCCTTAAGTGTGACTTCATATCCGGCACCAGTCATGTAGATGGTTTGCTGATTAACTCTTTCCCCAGAATATTTGTCAACAAAATATGATCTGTAAACACCAAACTTATTTTTGACAATATCACTGTATAGCTCCCATCTACCCTGCCCATTTCTGAACATAAACTTGACTTCCTCAAGAAACAAACGAAGATTCTTTTCTGCGATGATGATTCCATTCTGCTCAAGCTTCTTCGCCACATCTCTGATTAGCCACATGTTTTCATGATCCACCTTCTTAAATGACTCAGAAAACTCTATATCCCCCTTCTTTTCTTCTAACGTATTTACAGCTATTTCTTTTTCCATTCTTTCTTGCTCCGCCCTTTTATGTTCAGCCAAAGCAATAGCTTCCGCTTGCTGAGCTCTACGATACTGCTTAGCCCATTCTTCGGCTGCTTCTGCCGGATCAGTAAAATTTGGAATAGAAACCAAGTTTGATGTTAAAAATTCTTTTATCTTCGAGTTACACCATAATCTAAAATCAGTATCCAACCATCTCGCAAAATCTATGGCGAGATCTTCAAACATCCATGTACCTCCTCCATTTTCAGGACTTCCAAGCATAGTTGTAACTATCTGATTCTCAGAAAGGTGGGAAAATCCCACCATTGACTTAATTAATTGATTTACAGACGGCAACCTTAGATACTCGGCAGGTTTCTTATTGAATGCTTTTGCCATCTGTGTGGCATTTAATAATATACCATAAGAAGTTTTTATAAAAGAAACATTATGGCCATTATAGCTAAAAATTTTAGATAATTTTACAGATAAATCCATTTCGTTGGATTCTGACGTCAAAATAATGTTACTATCCTTCGCATTGTTTTGAAAATTGTTTACCTTTGCCTCCATAGAGCTTTATTTGTATAAAGATATTTTGTTAGCATTATATCCGTCCGCTTGCGAAAGTAGACGGATATGCAAAAATAGTGATTATCCTATATCTACAAAGGGTGATCGCTATTTTTTTTTCTACGACCTTCTATGTCCCAATTCTTTATCTTCGAAAACTCTCTTAATCTGGAAATCTTTAAACACTCTTCTTTTAGCAAGTATTTCATTGTACATAAATCGATATCTTCGTCCTTTATTCATTTTAACCCTTAACTTCTTTTTCAAGCTATCTTGTATTACAAAATGGTAATATCTTTTAGAGTCTGCGAAATCCATAGCCAGGTGGTTGTAGAGGTAGCCGTTGGTGCCGAGCCTGCTCACGATGTCCAGGTCCCGCCTGACGGTAAAGCGCTGGCCCGGTATAAGCACATGGCATAAGTAGCCCACGTTATCTACGTAAACACCAGCATCAGCTTCCACATAATGCTCTGATACGGTTTTCCATATAATAGACAACAGCCTTAAAACCTCTCCTCTATCTCTTATCATGCCTTTCTTAAAACCATTCTTTCTCTTCATAAGACGATGGTAGTAGGCTGCAAAATACGGTGATTGTATTGATGTTCTTTTCATGTTACTAAGTTATATAAAAATGGGTCTTGGTTTCACAACTAAGACCCAAATAAAGATAAATAATATTTTATTATTGAACAATTTGACTTTTCTGATTGGAATCAAGATTCGGATTTTCATCAATAGGAATCTGTAGCCTGAATGCTACTTCCTTTATCGTCTCTGCCACTACGTACTCAATTAACTTAATAGGGCAGATAAATTCGTATTCCCATTCAGATTCGCACCCTTTAGGTGTAGGATCGCAAGCCATTAACTCCAGCGCCTTCTTTCTTCTTGTTGTAAAGAACTCTACGTTAATAAGCTCTATATGGAAATCCGGTATATAAATATAGTCGTTTTCTACATAATAAAAAGGACGACGTTCTTTAACGTATTTAGCATACGGTCTTTTTTGTTCATTGCGATACGACTTTATTTCAGCGAACTTAAAAAATATAGTGTTATCTACGTTAGTCACCTTAGTAATAGCCGGTCTAAGGGCAGAATAAAGAAGTCCTGGAAGCTTATGCTTTGAACGCATAAGTGTATTACACAACGCAAATTCGGCATCGCAGCAAACTATTTTATCAACTTCAATCATCTCCAGGCAAGTAACGTAAGTTAGGAGCCGGTGGTCGCCAAGTAACGTCCCATCATCCCACCTCTGGGCCGTATAAGATTCGGCTTTAGTTCTACCGATATTCAATATCCATCTCCGACTAACATGCGAATCTTTGTCAAGGGCATGAATACCATTTACGACTCTTGATACAAATTCACCATTAGTGATCATGCTCCCCTCCTTTCTTTTGCTCTTGATTCTCTTGATTTAGCATTCAAGATCCTCATATAAATCTCTCTTTCACTCATGCCGGATATGGTTTTTATAGCCTCATCCAACATGACTTTCGTATATAAAGGCTTAGGGAATCCCTTTATCTTAACCGGATCAGGAACTAACTTAGCCTTACGATATTCATAAAATCTTTTAGAAGTTACATTAAGATAAGAAACAGCCTCTTCTCCGGTATAGTACTTAGCCGGATTAGCAAGCTGCGTCCATGTCTCAAGATCGTTGGCTGTAAGATGATCGCATTCCCCGCTTAAAAACATCTCCTTTATCTTATCGCATACCGCCGCACCGCTTTTACGCAGCGTCTCTGTCATAATTTCTTTCATTTTCAAAACATCCTGTTTTAAACCTTAAAACAATAGAGGCAATGATTATCAGAAGAGTAACAGCCATAACAGACCACACTACGATATTGTGCTCAATAGGCATCTCAATATTAACCGTAACCCTTTCTACACAGATATTAAAAATCATGCTATAGATCAATAACCTATGCCATATACAAAACCTGAACATTCTTGAAAAAGCCAAGAGAAATAGGTCCCATGATAGAGAATGACCTAATATCGGATACAGCCAATTAGTGATACTAAAAGGATAAAACTCATCAAAAATGCTGGCTAACATAATAACCTGCATCAACACAGGATAATACTTCACAAACGTCACACAGACATTCCTCTGTCCTTTGCTAATAAACTTGTTGCTCATAATATGTTGTTGTTATGTTATTAAAATGGGGAAGGCGATCAGCACCTTCCCCTGGTTTTCAATCACTTTTTAGTGCTCGTCTTCTTTCTTTTCATCTTGCCTCCAACACTACCGCCTTGACGCATTTTGGGTTTGTCCTTTTTATCAACTTCCCCACCTTGACGAGCTTTCTTTTTACAAGCCATGATACTAAAAATTTAAAATTGAATGATGTGCAATATTAATCATTTTTATTCTAATAGACAATACTTAAAACACAATATTATAATCTAAAATATTCAAGGGGAGAGAACTAAATTCCCTCCCCTTGCTAATTATGCTGGATTAAGATCCATTTGAGAATAAGCGTATTTCAAAGTACCATTTTCATCACCACACTCAGCTCCATCTACGATAAAGTTGTAAGAAGCAGGAGATTCATTATATACATTGAAAACACCACCTTTCTTGAAGATATTTTGTTTTTCATACTGCCTAACAGTAGCGGTCTTATACACTTTGCCTTCGTAAGACACGTTTATAGTTCGTATATACCATGTAGTATCTCCATTCTCATCTCCAGAATGAACATATCCTGCCAATATACCACCCATTACAGCCCCGAAATACAAACAAGAGCTTCCGGATTGTTTTCTCCGGGTTGTTGTTCCGATGCTTATAGTAGCTCCAGATATCTCACGATAATCAGCATCCACCACCTTAATATCACAGGTGTAGATTCGGATATTTCCATTTTCATCACCAGTCCATTCGAATCCGGCAATACACTTACCGGCGCCAGGATTATAAGAAACATTATACCTCCTATATGTAGCCCAAGAGCCGTTTTTCAATGTAATATGCGCCGGAACAGGTTTAGCCTCTGCCTTTCCTTCTTGGTTGACTGTTATGTTAACAGTCTTCCCAGACTCATTTTGCTTCAATGTCACAGTGCCACTTCTGGAAGATGAAGAGCTGTTTGCGGATGAGATTATTACAAATGAATAATCATAACCTGACAAAACAGGACAACTTACTCCTGATGGTTTTTCTGTAACTTCTGTAACCCAACTTGGTTTAGATGATACAGCGTATCCTATCTTACTTCCATTTTTCTTACTTTTTAATTGAATACATAAATATGAGTTATTTGCACCTCCATTTGCATCGGCATTCCAAGTGTTTTGGTTGGTACTAAATTCGTAAGTAACTGCAACATCTTGTGTGATGCTAAGAGTAACAGTCTTTCCAGATTCATTTTGAACAAAAACAATGTCGCCAGATCTGGAAGAAGATGTTGTATTGGCAGATAATGTCACCACAGCCTTCATGCTTTCAGATGTCTGGTCTCTGTAATCAACAGAACACCAAGAAGGTTTCGATTTAACAGAATATCCTATATATGAATCATTCTTAGTACTTATGATAACTTCTTTAATATCCTGAGATTCTCCAGTTACAGACCTTGACTTGCTCGTTCTTCCATCATGGAACTGAAATTCATATGGTGCATATCCGCAACTTCCAATAACATACTCTTCTTTAGTATCAGAATTTCCGCAATCATCGTAACGAATAAACTTAGTTTTGGTTCCATTACATCCATTTTCTTGCCAAGAACCGTAAGATCCGCAATTACAGCAATTCCTACAACTTACGGAATATTGACGATCTACGCTACCAGAGCAGCTATCACGATAAGCATTGTACTGAGTATGACCTACGCAGTCTCCTGTTCCATAGTAAGACCAGTCAGTACAAGACTCTCCACCTCCATTAACCCATCTTGTGTCGTTATAAGAAGAAGAGCATGGATTGGTGTCACGTTGTTGTTTCTGAGACGTACACCCGTCACAACGGGTGCTTCCGGTATCCGACCAAGAAGGTGTTGTGCTATCAGGCAAGCAATCAGCATTCTTATTGGCTACTGCCTGACCTTGAGCATTTACAGCATCTTGAGCCTTCTTATTAGCATCAGCTTGACTGATATTGGACGTAAATGGACCACCCACTCCATCTTGGGTTACGGTAACATAAGAACCATGCTGGCAGCTTCCACAATTGTTTCTGGTGAAAACCTTACTTGCCTTACCGGTCCAAGTACAAGTGCCCTGTGCGTCAGCAAGAGCCTGACCCTGGACCTCAACGGCAGCCTGAGCCTTACTATTTGCGTCCTCTTGACTTACGGTAGACGTAAAAGGACCGCCGGTTACATCATCTTGGTCTATAGTAACCTTAGATCCAACACCTCCATCAGCACACTGTTTTGTAAATTGCTTGCTATATGTTCCGGTCCAGGTACATGCCTTATCTCCACCTTCTACCCAGCGTTCATCTGCTCCACCATAACATTCGTTGGTATTGACTTGCTTCTTATAAGATTTACCTCCTTCACATTTGGTTTCAAGCGGTTCAGAATCTACCCATACAGGATCGGTGTTGTCCATTTCGCATGTCCCGTTCTTGTTAACATAAGCCTGACCTTGGGCTTCTACAGCTTCCTGAGCCAACCTATCTGCCTCTTCCTGGCTTTCATTAGAATAGAACGGTCCACCCACCATGTCTTGTGTTACGCTCATCGGAACACCATGATGACATGATCCGCAATTGTCTTTTGTAAACTGCTTGCTATATACGCCTACGAACCTACATTTACCTTTTTGGTTAGCAATAGCCTGCCCTTGAGCTTTAACGGCTTCCTTAGCCTTATTATCAGCATCCTCTTGACTTACGAAAGAAGTAAAAGGATTGCCTTCAACATCAGCTTCACTTACCTCTACTTCTGTTCCTGAATCCGGTATTTCACAGTCGTTCTTTTGGAACGTTTCTGAGTAATGACCGGTCCAGCTACAAACTTTGTTCCCACCATCTACCCAACGTTCTTGATTGTGGGTTTCAGAACATTCGTTGGTATCATGTTGCTTTTTCTGAGACTTACCTTCATTACATCTAAGTTCTTCCGGAACAACGTCTTCCCATACAGGATCGGTGCTAAGTGGCGTACAGTTACCGTTTTTATTAACATAGGCCTGGCCTCCTTCTTCTACGATCCTACGAGCCTCTGCGTCTGCTGCATCCTGGCTTTCTGTTGATGTAACAGGACTACCGTTTACCATCTCAGCCGTAACCTCCATCTCTACACCTTTATGGCAAGCCTCGCATTCAGGAACGAATCTCTTGCTGTAATGACCGACATAGATCGTCATATTCTCACAATTACCCTTACTGTTAGCAATAGCCTGTCCTTGTTCTTTGACAGCAGCTTTAGCCTTGTTATTAGCATCATCTTGACTCACGGTAGATGTGAAAGGAGCACCAACAACATCTTGTTCGGTTACGGTAATCTTAGATCCTGTCTGACCCTCATTACAATCGTTTCTGGTAAATTCTTCACTGTATTTACCAGTCCACGTACAATGTCCGTCCCGGTTGGCTATGGCCTGGCCCTGCTGCTCGACGGCAGCCTGAGCGAGCGCGTTAGCCGCCTCCTGGCTTTCCCTTGATACAAAAGCATCCGGGTATCCAGCAAGATCCTTTTCAGTTAAATCGACAAAGCTTCCGGTCTGAGATTCAGCATCGCAATCATTTTTCTGAACACGAGCCGAAGCCTTTCCAACGAAATAATTTGGATCAGTAACGCATTCTCCATTCAGGTTTGCCTGATCCTGACCATTTTTCTCTATATCATCAAGAGCTTTCTGATCAGCATCTTCTTGACTTACGTCTGATGTGTATTTACCGGCTTCTACCGTGTAAGTATAAGGTGCTCCTATAAACCCATCTTCGCAGTCATTTTTATAAAACACTTTCGACTTCTCTACATTATACCATAAATTGGTTTCACAGGTGCCATGCTCATTAGCATACCCTGGACCTTCAGCTTCCAAGGCTTCCAAAGCCTTCTGATTAGCATCTTCCTTAGAAACAGAAGAAGAGAAACGGCCGGCTTCTACAACGTACTCTACCATAGATCCAACTTCAGTTACCTCACAATCTGTCTTTTGGAACATTTTGGATTTCCTGTCGTTGTACCATTTTATGGTATTGCAAGTGCCATGAGAATTAGCATAGTCTTGACCTTTGGCATTCAACTCGGCTTCAGCCTTACGGTCAGCATCCTCTTGGCTTATGGAAGAAGAGAACTGCCCGGCTTCGATCGTCATCGTAACCAAACTTCCTTCTTCGGTATCAGGATCGCAATCGTTCTTTCTAAACGACTTTGATTTCTTGACATTGTACCATAATATGGTTATACAACGACCATGCTCATTAACCCAGTTCTGACCATTTTGCTCAATGTCTCTCATAGCCTTGTCATCAGCATCAGACTGAGATATGATAGACGTGTATTTTCCGGCCTCAACAACGTACTCAAGCTCTTCCCCTTTCTCTGTCTCAGGATTACATCCTTCTTTTGTGAAAAGAGCCGACTGCCTTTTATTTCTATAAACTACCTGTTCTTTTTTTTTATGAACTACCGTACATTCTTCAGATACGCTACCATCCCTGGAAGACACCCTTATCTTGACACTTCTGTTGGCACCAGTATCATTTTCATCAAAGTAAATATTAACCTTACTGTTAAGACCGCCTTCTTTCTTATCTATGTTCGCCCAACAATTACCTACTTTCATTCGCTAATCCTCCATCTTAAATTTTCGGGAGTTGTACTTACGTTGATTACCTCCTGTGATCCATCTGAATCAAGATCAACAACATCCTTGTCCAGGTAGATTTCCTCCTTATCCACAGACTCGCATTCAACTATTTCAATAACATAATCTTTTATATTACTTTCTATACTTAACTGCGTGCTTGTTTCATCACCCTCAATTTGTTCAAATTCCTTATCCAATTTAATGTAAGGAACAACCTTTCCAGGCTGATAAATAGGAATCAGTACACCATTTATAGTTATGTTCTCATTAACTTCATTCCCATCCTCATTGCCAGGCATGGAAACAATCATCGAAACCTGGAACGTGTCTTCAAGACCCGGATCACCAGGGAAACCATAATCAAGCCTAATATCATTGACATCAATATTTAGACCAGAAGCGGTGGTAAATGCTTTTATAACACCCTTTATACCACTATCTCCTGTAATAAGGGCATTGATAGAAGCGGCGTTGGTAGTAATAAGGATCTGCTTATCTCCACCAGATATAGGGAACTCCAGCCTACTAACCGACACTTCTGTGATCTTAATACCTTTTTGCTTGAAAGTAATGGCTTTCATGCTTTCGGTATCGGACTTCTTCACAATTCGGATAGTGATCCTGTCTTCCCTCCCTTTCCAAGATGGAGCATCGAAATTCATTTTATCACGACCGACACCTTCCTTCTTATCTGAGGTAAGCCAAGAACCATCATCCATCTTATATATTTTCTCTCTCGACATAATCATCCTCCTTAATTTAAAGTGTCAACTCCCATTCAACTCCATCATCGACAACCACCTGCACCGTAGCCGTACCTCCTGTAGCTTCAAATGTTATGTCAGTAGGAATGACGTCGAATATCTCTTGTACACCTACACATCCTAAGCCGCAGATGATATCCTTAAACCATTCCTCTTTAGCATATTTTTTAAGAACTTCTTTAAAGAACTCACGAAGCCAATCCGAATCAATAGATTCCTTAAGTATGGTTTCTATTATTTCCTTAAGCCAAGATTCGTGCATTTCCTCTTTCAGAATCTCTTTAATAAGCTCGATAATGGTTTCTTTATCTAACTTATCAGAAGGCACAGAGCCATCAACGAGATTACCCCCACATATAAATCCTTTGCATTTTTCTGCCATTTCTCATCCTCCTAAATTAACAATGGAACCCATAAGAACTATTTGCCTCTTCTCGGTACACGACCCTCACTTCAGCAAGTTCATCCTGTTGACACATATCCCGGCAGAACCTAACAGTACGGCCCTGGACTTTATACATATCAGAAGGCACGACACCCCCGCAATAAGATACAAGCAAAATCTCTGCCGGATCTTTCTTTAGAACCACATGAGAAGTACCGTCAAACACTTCTGTATTGACAGATCCACTTACGTTAATAGCCCTTGAAACGTATTTAGCTAAATTAGCTAAAGCTCCGTCTAAAGGCATACCATGATACAAACCAGCTTCTTCTATAGTTTCTCCATCATAGAATATGTTAGAAGAAGGAATATTGCAATGATGCGGGCGTTCGCACCCACCATGACTGCCAAAACAACCGTTACCTGTTATTGCCATTGTTACTCAAAATATTTATTTTTTGTTTTAAAAATTCTATTTCCCTATCCTGGTATTCCATACGGCATATCATTGCATTGATTAAAGCCGTAAGATCAGATTTCTGAGCCAGACTGAAGTAGCCAGCGTTGATGCCGTCAGCGCAGTACACGCAGTTCGTGCATGTATATCCGTCTGGGCATGGCACCGGCGTCTCGTCCACATGTGGAACATATACGTGTTTACCACTTAAGTCCTTACCAATTTGTGCACTCTTTTCCATTTTGAAGTTGTTTTTCAAGTTTTTCAACCCTTTGTTTTAAAAGCGTATTTTCTTCAACCATCCTATCCAAAAACTTATCTATGTTTTCAAAAACCAGCTCTATATTATGCATAACCTCATTATAAGGCATACCTGGAGTTAATTTGGATATGAATGTCTTGCATCCTGTATAATGAATGCAATGATCGCTTAAATGACCATACGGGCAATCGCATTCTTTTGGAAGAATTTCGCAATTGTCCGTACAGTCATTACACGGATCAGACCCGATACAGATATTAGATCTCAGAATATCAGGTCTGTCATCTTTACAAGTGTTACAATTCATGACTTTCTTTTTTTTGGTGCAAGATAATAATTTTCATTCACACCATCACAATAAGAAGTCAATCAATGTATTCCAAGCGGTTAGTGCTGCCTTTAAAAACGTATCCGCATCTGTTTTCTATCTCTACATCGGTAATAGGGAGAATAGCATCTTTGCCATAAGTAAGTTCACATTTTGAAATAAAATTTACTATACCTTGATAATTACCATGAAATTCCCTTGCGAGTTTCCTGCCAGTAGGAATCCCTTCTTTATTGGTTTCAGGAATACCTATCAAGCACTTTATCCAGTTTGGTTCATTCTTGTTATTGCTTCGTATTTCATAGTTCACGATATCAAATACAATACCTTCAAGGTTCTTTACGTCGATGTTGTCCGCATCCATTTTCTTATCAATACGAATCGTGCTTGTTAAATCTCGTAATCTCATGATATTTTCTATTTTTGACATTAATGAATAACTGTCACAGTGTTTTAAAAGACCGAAGTAAGAAGACCAGCTTTCATTTGTAATACACTTCTTCGCGTCTCTGGCTACCCTCTTCCTTATTGTCACATAACCTTTATTGTGCTCAGATACGCCTTTGTTGTTACGATGGAAAACATACCCGCAAAAATCAAGAGGTCTATCCATGTCTGTTATAATACAAGTATGCCTTTTATATCTTATCTTAAGCTCATACCACCAATAATTCTTAATCCTCCATTTAGCAGTATTAGCATCCTCCTTAGTATAGAAAGCAAGGAAATTATCGTCGGCATATCTCAATGAAAAAGGAGCTATTCTCTTTGCAAAATCATCAAAATCTTTCATAAGGAGATGATGAATAAAAGGACTTGTAGGAGTCCCTATAGGCAGCTCTCCAGATACGAAACTTACGTCTATTACAAAATCTATAAACTTTTTGTTTGAAATAAAGTTCTTAAGTACTTTTCTAAACACTTTGTCTTTTACATGGTTATAACATTTACGTTGATCTATGACCAGGCAATACTTCAAATCAAGTCTATCATAATAAACATGCTTCATCTTTTTAATAAGAGACCTTGATTTAGACGATGCTGTTATGCCAAATCCCGGCTTACAATTAAGACCATTCATATTATCCTTCTCATAATACAAAGGACCTAACTTTACTAAAACAAGATGCTGATATATTCTGGTGGTAAGATCCGGGCTGTTTATTTCACGAACTTTACCATTCTTGTTTTCTTTTACAAGTTTGCGATATTTGATTTTGCTAACATAAGTGCCATCTAAATACCATTCATACAATTTTAACGAATTACCATCAAAATCAGAATTGAAATTAACAACATCATTCTTTTTAGAATGGTTTTTAAATGCTGCTTCGCATGCTTCTCTAATATCATCCAAACTTATATCTATATAGTTTGAAACTGATTTCAGTTGTGGGCTAATGACGGGCTTACGACCGTCGCGCATCTCTATCATATTTTTATCATATAACTTCATACGCTTGTCTTTTATTGATTCTCCACTCCTGGGAAAGATTAAAAAGAATATACCCAATTTTTTAGCCCACACAGGGCAAGGCCGCAATTGTTGCGATTCGTATTAGAAGCGGCGTTATTCGCATTCAGATTACGAGGCGAACAATTGCCATTGTTCGCATTACCGCCGAAACGAGCAGCCAATTCTTTTTAACCTTTTTCTCAACCGTTATTTGCTATTTCAGAGGTCAGATCCCAATGTAAAACTTGTTAGCAGACTAACGGATTTCATTGAATAGATTTTTATTGTTTATAATGTTAACTATCTCTGTTGTCTAATGACATTGCAAATGTATGTATAATATTTTATAACTGCAAGACAATTTGTATTAAATATTTTAAATTTTTGTTTTGTAGCTATAAAATATTATATTAACAAGATACGGCTGCGCCGTGATATAGTATATAAGGCTGCGCCTTAGCGCTGCGCTTATGATGGCTGCGCCATCAATGGATTGCACCCATCAAACCTGCGGTTGACTGACGTCTAATAACAACTGGGCAAGGCCGCAATAGTTGCCATTCGTATGAGAAGCGGCGGCAGCCGCATGCAGAGTACGAGGCGAACAATTGCCATTGTTCGCATTACCGCAGAAACGAGCAGCCAATCTACTCCTTAAGCCGATAACTGAAGCCCAGTAGCAATTGTCCCATGTATAAAAACATTCTCCTGATCCGATACCTCCGCCTTTTTTATCCTTCCATCCGGTATAAGGGATACGGTGTAAAGCATAACTATTTCCTAAATTTTGGGTAGTTGCTATCTTTTTATATTTAGATTCAAAATTAAAAACCTCACCATTATTTATAGTAGACCTTTTCTCATATGTCCATTTCTTTTGATCTGGCTCTATATAGATATCAATAGTATTACCTATACGAGTAACATTAGGGTCATTTAAACAAGTTCCTACCTGTTCGTATCCTCCTCCACAATACCTAAAGGCATCTCCAGACAAATTCATGCCATCGTACAAAGACATCCTTAAAATAACTTCCAAATCAAATTCTGCCGGTTCGTCATTTTCGTTTAAGGCTGATATAGTGCCGGTCATTTCCTTAAACACAATAACATTCATATGACCTTCAACCATACTCTTGGCTCCCTGGACGTTCTTATACCAATATTTTCCTCCATAAAAATCGAACTCCAATCCTTCCTCTATTCCTGCCTCAAATGCAAAAGAAGCCGCCATCTGGCTTTCCATGCACTGTTCTTTAGGATATTCTGAATTTATGAGGTAAGAAAAATAAGTTTTTTTAGTAGGTTCATAATGTATAATAGAAGAATTTGTAGCCCATGATCCATACAACCATGTCTCTTCTCCTTTTTTACGATACTTTACACCTCCGTATTTGCGATAATTAACATCATTACCTACTCCGGAGTTAGGTGATATCCCTGATCCAAAAGTATCTGGATTAGCTAAGTATTTAGTACCGTACAGCATTTCAAGGTGTATGATATAAGCATTCAAGGTCAAAAAACCACCTTCAGAAAAAGGATAAGAAGATTCAGGATCTACGTTATTAGCCCTCGAATACTTAGCTATATTGATTTGATTTACATCATTGCTTCTCGGATAAGTTCTTCCATTTAAAAACATCGTGCAGGCGTTACCAGCTCCGGCTCCGGATTTACAATTTGTTTCTCCTTCATACAAGAAAAAGAAAGATCTTGCCTTGGAGTCTACTGTACATACCGGTCCAGGAGATAAGGCTGTGGGCGGCAGCACAGGGCACGTCTGGCGCAGGTCAAGTCCGTCCAGCATAGGAACCGTGTCTGCGTCGTACACACCAGACCATATTTTCCCGCTTTTACCAACTACCTTATCAGCTACATATAGACTCTTGCTACATCCTAAGAATATGCTATAATTCTTTGAAGTAGTCTCCCAAGGTCTTAAAATCCTTACCTCTGATCCTGAAGCATTATAAAGTTTTTGACTAATGCCATACTCTTCATAAAAAGCCTTAGCGTCAAATGCTCCGGCATCACAATACTTATTTTTATGACCGTTATCTAAATACAGTTCCACATCGCATTCGGCTCTCATTTCCTCGGTTATGCCCACCGTAGGAGCAAAATCTCCGTTTTCAAATCTAAGGAGATTATTCTTACGAAGCTTTCCTACCGGACGCACTTTGTCTCCGGTATTTTGAGTCATGTCTATAAGGTAAAAATCCCAAGAAGGGAGAAGGCTTTTGTCGCCAACTGATTCTGTGGCTTCTGGAGGAAGCTGGTCATCAGCCCAAGCGGATGCTGATCCTGAAGCACCTTCTTTAAGAACGTTGAAAGTATTACCATCAGACAAAACAAAAGGCTCAGATTCCTCCCCTTTCTTCGATAAAAACTTTTCCCTTTTACCAAATTGATTAACTACGATGCTCTTCTTAGCCTTATTCCCTTCATCGGAAATAGTGTAATTCAAAGTCGTATCAAGACCTTCATTTATTTCAGAAAACACCGACACCAGTTTATCATTCTCACCTTCTGTCGGATTAAATTTTACGTTGCTCATTTTCAAAAATCAAATTTGCATTCATCAACAACAGGCTCGCATTTGGTATTTTCATTAACCCATTTCATGCCCTCTTCTTCCAGTATCTTCTTAGCCTTTTCATTGGCATCATCAACGCTAATGAAAGACGTTACGGTACCGGCGTATATCCTCCTGTATTTCTCAGGAGCCTTCCATCCTTCCTTACAACGTTTACTAAACCAACCATGTTGATCTTCGTTGTAATAAACGGTTTTACATACTCCAGATTCGTTAGCGGCAGCCTGCCCTTCTTGCTCAAGAATCTTCGCAGCTTCGTAGTTGGCTATTTCGGTACTGAACTTAGACCATACACGCCCGGCCTCTACCACGTAATGTGTGGGTTGTTCTTGTTTTTGACCATCAGGACAATCATTTTTAAAGAAATATCCTTCCTGTCTTGTGTTATAATATACCTCGCAACAGCCACCTACTTTATTAGCATACAACGGACCTTCTTTCTCCGCAAACTCTTCCGCTTTCCTATCTGCATCATCTTGTCTTATATCCGAACAAAATTCAGCTTCATGAACGATAAACGTTTCTTCAGAACCAAGATCTTCCGGACAATTCGATTTCTTGAAAGCTTTTCTGTATTCTTTGTTATAATACATCTTTTTCATGACAAGATCTTATTAAGTTCTTCTTTGAATTTCTGAATCTCGTCCGGACACAACCCACATTCCCCTTCACAGACGATTCTTCTCATACGATCTATTTTAAGAACCGTATCCATATCAGGCTTGATACCTACCTTATACTTATGATATTGTAGATACTGATCAGCCTTACATGCTATAAAACGATCAGCACACTCACATAAGTAAGATGAAGGGAAAAGAATTTGCTGTGTACTTCCGGTAGCTGCCATATCACCTTGACGTAAAATACCTGGCGTATTCTTTATTTATGTATTCGGAATAAGTAGCAAGATCATCCGGATCCGGGCACCCGTTCTTTAAATTAACAATCCAGCCTCTTACCAACTTTTGAATATCAGCATATCTTTTACTTACACCCCCTACAAACCTAAATTTTCGATGAAGGTCTATGATTTTCTTGTCCAAGACAGCAAGTTCATCATATTTCTGAATACAAGCCGCATTAGAATCAGCTTTAGGTGTCGTATTCGACTGAGGCTTTATAGCCCGACTTTTATTAACAGAAGCAATGTTGCTTCTTCCGCATCCACATCCCATAATTTATTGATATTTAATTAATTATATTTTACAACCACAATTTTCACAATTATTGAGAACATAAATCAATTTAGATGCTTTTTCATATAATTGTTTTACGTTTTCAAAATTCCCTAATCTCATATTAGCTTCAGCCGCAGCCAGAAGAAACTCTATTTCTTTTATTTTGTCAATAACGTCATCATCCTCATGATCACATAACACAGTTGACCTGGCCCATATCTTATCTATGTTAAGACGGATCAGATCTGTTTTTAAATACTTTCTGTTAAATAAATAAGAGGAAGGACTGCCTTTTATGGTAATATCGTATATACCATCTTTCAGGTTTTCAAAATCATTTCCGCGACCCGGATTTATGCCAAGAGTCTTACTGTTGAATACATTCAGCTGATTCTTACCAAGATAATAAACATACTTATTCTCATCTTCAGGTGGTACAATCTCTATAATAGCCGGTCTGTCGGCCAATATCCCCCATTCCGACTGATCGGCTATGCGAAGCGTTTTAGGGTTGTTTGTACTTACAACCTCAAAATCAAGATGGATGTTGTTCATGCTCTCTTCCCACCCCATTCTGGTAAGGGAATCATCGTATCTGGCTGTTATATCGGCTCCCTCTACCTCAGTGCTATTAACACGTACCTCGGTACCATTTATCTTGACTCCTACTATTTGGGCCACCAATGACTTAGCCATACCAAACATAGGAACAATGATTTCACCGTTGTAATCAGTTCCTTCATTTGGATACTGTACTACTTCCATCTTGTACAGACCGTCATTTCTTCTGGCTACTATTCTAATAACCATCTGATTTTCTACATCATAATTGGTCATTACTATCCTGACATAGAAAATGTTATTTCTTATCTGTGGTAAAATATCGATATAGTTCATACCTTATCTTTTTCTACAAAGATAAGTAAATGAGGTGATAAAAGTTTAAACTATTGGACATTAAATAAAAGGTGAGGTGATTATCACCATATCCGATAATAGACCACAGCGCCTAAGTAGGGGGAGAAGCCCTCGCGCCCAACCCCATACCCCGCCGCCAGCCCTATGCCCCAGCGCCGGCTCTTTTCGTATATTATTTCTTTTTTGTGGTAGATGATCATAGTGTCCAAATTAGGTCTGTATCCGCTTATAACAGCCCGATAATCATCTGTGTTGTATGTTTTTCTTTGTATAGGAATATTGATATAAACAGTGTCTTTTATCGTATCTTTTTCAACTATAGCATCCATAGGGAAAGGTGTTTCTACCTCCCCTACGTCAACTATATACTGAGGAACAGGAATAGGTTGGATAATGGTATCTATTACCGTATCTATTTCTATATTGTGTATTATTTCTTTCTTCTTACATGTTTTACCAAACAAGAAAGATATAAAACACAGTAGAAGAATTCCTAACACATGCCCTACCCTCATTTTTTGCAAACACATTTCTTACCCTCCTTTTTATTATCTAAAAGATCTTGTATTTCACCATTTTTTATACCTTCTTTTAACTCCTCTCCGAATGGAACTTTTTGCCACCAACTTACTTTACTAAAGAAGTACTTAACGCCTTTTACTATCATCAAATCAGGTGCAAGGTCGCCGAGGCGCTTGAATGCCATTCCACCATATAATATTAAGGCAAATATCGTAATCCACTGGAGAAGCATATCTATAAATTCTGGGGATTTATGCCCTCCCATAGACATAATAAGGTCCATTCCGGATATGGTAAACAACCCGAAAGAACAGGCCGCGAACTCAAGAAGAATTTTCAAAACTCCCATTTCGCTTATGCATGTCAATATCTTAAAAGGTCTCTTTCTCTTTCTTCGGATATAGCAGTGCTTGATACTTTTTATAGTAGCTAACAAAAGATTTATAGCTAATATAAACAATATAGAATATATAAGGTGGTGAATCTCCTGGAAATTCATCCACAATACTGATAATCCGGAAATGAGAAAAGCCCAGAAACTTTCTAAATTCATCCTTCCTACAAATCTGTAAGCCATATTAGAACATAGTTACTTTCTTGTTACTTCCAAGAGAGTCATATACGTCAATATGGACCCAATTGGTACCTGATTCTAATCTAATAGGACAAGGAAGTAAATCCTGCGACTGAATTATTTTATTCCTTGCCTCCTCTGCCGTCATACCCTTGGCGTCGAAATCGATGGCTGCCCCAAGCATATGAGGACTGATATACAACGACCCTGATACGGTCTTTGATTTTACTATATCCGAGATATTGTTCCTAAACCCACGCTCATCAAACCTACCACCCGACTTCCAGGTATTAACCGTCATCGGCGTTTTCAAAATGTCTTTCCTTAAAACCAGTATCGTGTGAAGCAATTCAGTTCTTAAATACCTCCAGCAAAGATCTTTGTCTCTACCGTATTCTTTAGGACCAACTAATTCAACAATACTAAAATACTGACTCAATTCTTTTATAATATCACTTCTTTCCATAACTTAACCTTTTTCACAAAGATAATCAGAACCTTACCAAATATTAAAATAAGCAGAGTTTGGATTAAAGAAAAACCCCTGCATAAATAAATATACAGGGGCCATCCATAACATTAACAACAAATTACGACCTAAACAACCCTTACGTATCCGGCTGATACAAGATCAGAAAGATTCTCGTAAGCCAAAGGGATGCCTGAATCTCTTATGCAAAGATACTTAATTTCTTTGTCTATGTAATACTTTCCATTCTCTAAAATAGAATTATATACCCAAGGAATAGGATCGTCTACGGTACCTGAATGCTTTTCTTGAACAACCATATACAGACTTTCGGCTCCACCTCCCTGGCCAGGAACCCAATCAGCTTGTAGATTGTGATTTTGCCTTACTTCAAACAAAGTCCAATCCAAATCTGAAGGCTGGTTTTTACTACGAAAACGCTGCCCCTTTACAACAGCAGTTCCCATAGGAAGACCTTTGTCGCCATAAACTCCATCCTTATCCCAAATAGGATACAATCCTTTTATCTTAAGAGCCAGACTCTGGTCAGTATTCTCCAACATAGCCGGCGTATTGATCATCGCCCTCATGTACATGGCTGTAGCCTTCTCCGGATCGTTAGCTTCAAGGATCTTATTTTTTTCTATGATCTGATCCTTTGTCCTTGCCAACTTCTCAGGATATCCTTCATCCACTTTCATAGATTCAACTTCACTCCTGTCAATTTTAGAAGCTATTTCCTTTTCTATGGCAGCAGTACGATCATCGCATTCAGATTCATATACATGCATTTCATTCATTGCCGTATTAGCAATATCAAGCTCGTATTCTGAATCTGCTACAGATACGGTGTATATCCCGCTCCCTTTTGCTACATCAATATCGTTTTTAACCTTCTGCCTCATGCTGCTGTTATACCATATCTGTTTACCATCCAAGCTATAAGAGCGGACAGCATCAGAATAAGCATATTCCCTGGCCTCAGAAACTTTCTTATCCTTAGCCTTGGCAAGCAACTCCTCTTCAGTTGGTCCAGGAGGCTCCGGGTCAAGCTGCATGGCAATAACTTCTTTCACACTCGCATCAGGATTGTCTTGATGGAATTTTTCTTGATCGGAGTCAAGTTGAACCCATTTACCATCTAAGAAATCTTGGTAAGAATACCCTACTTCATAAGAAGAGGAATCCAACTCGTATCCTTCCCAGTAAAAACCTTTTACGTTTTTATTTACATAAACCATACTCTATCCTTTCTGTTAAGCTTGTTCACCTACTCTGATAACTAACTTATCATTAATATACCAGATACTTAATTCTATAAAACTGTTTTTAGGTACTATTACGCTATCGCCTGACATACTCTGGAACTGGCCAGAGGTAGGAAGTGGCTGTGTGATGTCTGTGCCGGTGGTGTTGTTGACCCGCACCTGCCACTCCCTCCCAACATCCTCAGAAGATACGGTCATAGACAGATTCGTAGCAGAAGCGACGTTGGCTATGATATTATGAGCATTTTTAGGAAGATTAGCTAATGTCGTAACAACCTTAGGGGGCATAGCCATAAAATTCAAATAAGACAATATCGTATTAGACAACGTAACCATATTGTTCATAGCCTCATATGTCTTATCTTGAATAACAACAAAAGTCCCCACCTGAATTTCTATATCATATTCAGATGCGCCTACCGCTGAGTCGGTATTAGCAAATGAGGCAAATACTATTTTTAATTTAAAATTATTTTCAAAATCATTACCTTCTAAAAAATAATTCAAATAATAATAATCACCATCTAACTTACCTAATGTGATATTGTTATTGTATGCATCTAAAACTTTTGCAAACGAAGCTTCATCAAGTGTTCCTGAATTACCTGAAAACATAGATAGATCAAGATAATTCGAATCTACTCCGGTACTTACCATACCAAGCGATTCAAGCACCTTACCACCACCTTCTTCAGTAACCAAAATATATTCGTTATACACGTTTTTGGTTTCCGTAGACGCTACATTATCTTTTACAAGATATATGACATTATCCTTCGCCTCTTCAACAGTAGGAAGTTTACTAACAATCTGTTTCTTCCACCCTGCTGCCGATACAGCATCATCTATATATTTCTTATTTACATAATCGCCCCATGTCATGTTACTAAGAAGAGTCTTGCTACCGTCTTGACTTCCAGCAGGGGGAGCCGGGATAAGGCCCCCCTTGCCCGACTCCGATCCTGTTCCAGGAGCGGCCTGCACCACATTCTCAAGTCTGGAATCAACCTCCAGACCTTCGAATTTACTGTTATAACCTACTTCTGCCATCTCTATCTCTTGTTAATTTTATCCAACAACTTCTTGATCTGGTCCACGATGTCCATCACCGCACCAACCTTGTTTTTTACGTCCTCAACCTTCTGATCGATCTTAGAATCCAAAGCCTTTAAACGATCTTCGTTTTTACGATACACTAAATACAGGGATAAACCGATGATTGCTATCGTAAGGATATTAGCCAAAACGCATCCGATTATTATCTGAAACATGATGATTATATGGTAGATAACGCTACCACACGCTTTAATTATTTAACTTTTCACAAATATAGCAATTATTCCAACCATAACAAGATCAAAGACGTTCGTTATCAACATCGGACACCCATTCTTTAGATGAAAGAACAGATTCAAACTCAGAAGAAGGACTATCATATACCGGATACGGATATTGAGGATCATCATCAGCCTGCGCGTCTAAAGACTTAAATAGATGGTTATAATGTTCTACGTGTAAAATAACCTTAGAGCCGTCTACGCTCGCTCTTGGGCTACCTATTCCTAATTCACGTCTCTTTTCTTCAGATACGGAATCATATACTTCTTTTGGTATGATAATGAATTTCATATTACTTTGCTTTTAGGGTTTGTAAATAGTTATATGCTTTGATACAGTCGTCTTTGGAGGGGACAGTAGGATAAATCGCTAAATTCTTGAAAGCAATTTTATCATGTTCCATAGTCCTTTCATAGCCTGCAATCATTAATTGAGAACTACCACCTGTGCTACTTTGAGGGGTCGTATCGATTTGCTCCGTCCAATCACTTTTATATATCGCACCGTTGGAACAAAAAGCCTTTAAAGACTTATCAAGAACTCGAATATAGGGTGATGTACGATTGATAGTCATAGATAGACCCTCATCATGATTTCTAATAACAAAACTACCGTCTTTTCTTAAGCTCGAAGTATTAATATTTTGGAGGAGGACCCACTCACCAACTACCGTAAAATCCTTACCCATTTTAAAAACAGACGAAATTATCTTATCATCCACCCCATCAGTAACCAGATAGCCTTCGTATTCGGGGATTTGCTCTATGGTGATGTTATCAGTTACACCAGTTATGGTTCCGAAACCAACCCATGTCGAAGTAGCAGAAAGTGAGACGTAAGACGTAGGCAAAACATTTACTCCGTCTTGCAAAATTATACTTTGTCTATCTCCAGCATCATCTATGTAGTGATACTTCCAAACAACATTGCCCAATCCGGTAATATTAACTTTAAAAGACGGAAGAATGACATCTTTTCCCGAAGTGTTTATGTACACAGTGGCTTGTGTTGATTCTATTGTATTTTCTATTGTGAAGGAAGACGGACTTATTTTGGTAAACCCTGTATTTTTAACCCAAATGGAGTCTAAGAAATTCACCGCATACAACCCATACCCACTCCCTCCTGCAAACCCAAAATTAGACAGTATAAGATCATTACCATTGCCCGTAATGTTGGCAATAGTAGCACGATCTTCGTCCTCGTTGGTTTTGCCGGTGACAGTCCATGCTTGGTCGGGGAAGAGCCAGGGATAGGTTTTAACGAAGTAGTCTTTGATCTTGGTCAGTTCTTCTTCGGTGGCATCATGATCGAGAATAACGAGCTCCCAGATAGCGACATTGGAGTTAGGTGATAAATTTTCATTAGCCTTCGCGACTACCAATTTATCACTTCCCAAAAAACTTCCCGATTCTATTAAATTACCATTATACGATTTAGATGTTTGATAGGAATAAGGAGATAGTCCTCTATCAAATATATTATTAGAACCAAAAGATATTTCTATATTGGGATAATTGTTTTCTAAGTTATTATACTCAAATACGAATGCACCATCCTGATTCCAATTTTTGCTATTAGATGCCAGTGCTGTTACACTGTTCTTTTCTTCAATCCACTGTCTCAAAGCCACAACCGTATATCCCTTTTCCTTAGTCAGAATAGGGAAGTTATCACAGACACCATAATCGTCTACTCCGTCAAAGACGAGTGCACCGGGGTAGAGAGGTAGTTGTTCGATGGTAATATTACAATCTATAGGATAGGTTTGGGACATCACTTTCCACTTCATATTATATCTACTATCGTAATCATACGACGGCAAAGTATATATACCATCGTTCTTTATTTCTGTCCATAATTCTTTCCCATCATTAAATACACCATAACGCAAATATATATCATCCGTTAATCCTTTTATCAATACTTTGTACTCAACAGATTTAAGGCTTGCCCCTGTTTCAAATAACGCATTATTTGTTTTAGCACTTGTAATATGGATTGTATTATCAGTAACTTCACCTGTACCAAATGTCCCTTGAGTAATATAATTTTTCCAAACGTTAGAATCACCCCAGTTTAATTTATATCCACCTACTCCGCTCATCTCACCCCAAAAGAAGTTTTTCAACTGTAGATCATGACCATTACCCGTCTTATCTACCCATACAGGATTTTCTTTCATCTGTTCATTAGTAAGACCTAATGCTGAATAACGAGCTACAATTCCTTCTATATCAGGAAAAGAGTCCACTCTACATGGTAAGTCTGATATCATTTTAGCATACTCTTTAAAAGGTATGGAAGTAGGTACATCATACCCTTTGGATATAAGGGCTTGCCTTATATCCTCCTTGGTATTTATGATCCTCATTAACTTATCTGATATGGTTCCCATTACACTTCCTCCCCATTTATATAATCTAATACCGAACCTATGTCTCCGATGTCTGATTTTATTGACTCTCCTTGAGAATGTATTTCAATAAGTTTCTGATATAAGGTGTTATCCCCTATACGATTCTTATCTGTAGCTTGTTCTTCTATTTTGGATATCGTATCAGGATCTTCGTACTTAACACCATCAGGGCCATACCATTCGTCTGTTAAATTCGTGTATTTATGACGGACTGGAGTCGGTTTAGACTCCAGTGTTACTAAAAAATATTCGTTACAGCTCATGACAATAAGATTTAGTGGTTGCAACAATTACATCTACAAACTGTTCTCACGTAGCCAGAGGGAATGGCAGCCAGATCCGTCCCTACGGCTATCGCCGGGTCAGTGCTTTCCATGACCGTAAGCGCCATCTTGTCCACGTCAAGGTCATTGTCGTAAACGATTTCTCCCTCAACGTAAATGCTCCCTGCATCAGAAACGTAGCAGTTTTTCACCTGTCTTATATGGCGCTGTGTAGCAGACGCAAAATCACACTCGATACTCAACCATCCTACCGGTATCTGATCGATATTGGATCCGATATTGTAATCAGGATCGGTTGTTTTAAGAACCATATGTCTCAATTCCCTTGTATTTCCGTATCCGTCCATTGTTATGTATGTCCGGATCTGAACCTTGCCCTTTTCCGTCTTATAACAGTTTTCTACTATTTCTGTGTCGGATGTAGTAGCATCAGGGAAATCGCAAACAACACGCTGCCATCCTTCTTGTATTTTGTTGAATGTGGCACCTCTTTGTATATCAGGATCGGTTGTTTCCATAACAATAAGATACTCGTCCCGGACTCCTATTATGCTATCTACCGACCTATATCCTCCAAGATGTATTTTACCACCAGGAGTTGTATAGCATTCATCTACAGACATAATATGTCTTTCCGTAAGATCAGGAAAATCGCATTCGGTTTTCGTCCATTCGTTAGGTATCTTATCTATTCTCGTCCACTGAGGATAAGCTTCATCCGTTGTCTTAACAATATAATAATACTGTTCCCTTACACCAAGAACAGCATCAATAGACTGATAACCTTTTATATTAACCTTACCGCCATCCGTCTTATAACATTCGTCCACTTCAACAATTTCCCGGTCCGTCATGTCAGGAAAATCACATACCATCCTCACCCAATCTTCGGGAATAGAATCCAGCACGGTCCCTACCTTAATATCAGGATCGGTTGACTGAAGGACGGTGTAAACCTCTTCCCTGGATCCAAGAATATTATCTATGGCTATCAAGCCTTCTACCTGAACTTTCCCTTTTTTAGTAGTGTAACATTCAAGAACGTAAGTTACGTCTCGTTCTGTCATGTCAGGAAAGTCACAAACCATTCGAACCCAATTCTCCGGAATTAGCTTAAAAACATGCCCGGCAGGGAAATTATCGTCAGTTGACTGAATAACGGTATAAATAGATTCCCTGATGTTTATCTTGTCATCTATGGCTTCTAATCCTTCTATTTCAACCTTACCATCAGGAGTTTTATAACATCTGTTGACGAACGTAATGTCTCGTTCTGTCATATCAGGAAGATCGCAGTCGATCATAACCCATTCGTCCGGTATTTTAGTAAGAACCTTACCTACCGGATTATCCATGTCGGTACTGTCGGTAATTCTATGGGTTTCTTTAAGAACATCCATCTGATCATTAAGAAGATACCAACTCCATACTTCAACCTTTCCACCAGGTGTACGGTAACATGTTTTGAAATCTTTGATAACTTTCTCAGCTATGTTAATCCACTCCCATTCGGTTGTGGCCGGAATACCAGAAACAGGATGCTTCTTGCCTTCTTCGTCAAGATACCAATAACAGCCATTTAAGGACACAACCACTTGGTAGATTTTGTCCCCTATTTTTATACCGGATTTGCTGTCATCTACCGGTTGGGAGGAACCCCATTTTCCAACTATGTTAGTTATTTTATCGATGCCCCTACCAAAGGCACCGGATAAAAAATCCACGCCATTCATATGAAACTAACTTATTTCAAATTGTTTTATTACAAAAAAGGGGGTGGAGGACCAGCCTCCTCCCCCTTGGGATATATAGAAAAAAGGAAAATCAAATCTTGCAGGGCTTGATATTTGCCGAAGCAGCCAACAAGTCCATAAGGTCTTGAATACCTTCGTGAGCACCGTACGGTACATGGAAGTGTACTGTAATATGATCATCAATTACCCTACCGAAGCCGTTAGAATAACGCGCCGGCTTCAACGTTACTGAATAATCAGCATACGGAGCCAACAGGTCTAAGCGGGTTTCTTCGTTGGTAAACATCCGTTCCATAAGCTCTTGGTGAGTCTTACGGAAGTCGAAGAACATACGTTGTTCGCGTTCTTTATCCAGCAATTCAGCGCCAAGGTGAGTACGCGGAGCCCAGTGCTGTTTATATTCTGTATGGATCGGGTTGAAGTACGTGCTGACAGCCTCGCGCTGTTCATCCGGATAACCACCATTTACAGCAATACGAACAGATCCTTCTTGGAATGTCAGACGGTCAATCAAACAGTCTGACGGAGAAATCATGTAGTCAATACCACGGAACAAAATACCGCATTTGCAGTTCTTAGGAAGCGGGTCTGCGATAATAGACTGATCTCCTGCTACAGCACCCAAACGTTTCCAATTACGTCCACGATAAGATTCGGGCGCTTTCGATACAAAGAAGTCTTTGAAAATTTTATCGCATTCGTCGCAAACCATGTTAGTAACTACAACTGTTTTAAACTTGTGCTGACATCCACCAGGTGTACCATAATCTTCGATTGTCAGATACGGGAATGCCGCCTGTAATTCTGCTTTTGCACTACCACCACATTCATCATCCGGCAACGTAATTTCATAAGCTTCTTTCGAAATCTTACAAGAACCACACGCTTCCCAGCTAACGGTAGTAACAGTAGGATTGTTACACATGTCAGCAGTCTTAGCCACGAACGTTACTGTTGCAGTCGGGTTGGATTCTACAAAAGTATCGATGTCAGCCTTAGTAAGTTTCTTGCTTACAGCTACAGTGTACATTCCTACACCACCATCCTGTGCAGCCGTTTTCTTAGCTGTGCTGGCAACAGCGTTTTTCAGACTTTCTACAGTAGTAGATTGGTCTACACCGTCATCTTCCAATGTTACAGCATAGATCAAACCGCCATCTACCTTAGTATATCCATCAGGACACTCTTCGCAGCCTTTCATAATAGAAGACAGCTTTTGAGTATAATCAGCAGGCTTGCCGCCTTCTTTCATCACCTGATATTTGGAAGTAGAAAGATGACGTCCGACTCTCTTGATATCCAAACCAGGATAAGCAGCCTTAAGCTGAGCCAGGGCATAAGCATCACCAGTATCACACATTTCCATACAATAGAAATTCATGTCGGTTTCCACCGGAGTTTTTTCCAACTCGTCACAAGAATGGATAGGATGGATTTCTACAAAATCACCTACCTTTCCACCACCTGCAATCGGCTGATTCTTGATACGTTCGATTGTTTTCAAGATAGCAGCCAAAATATCAACATCTTCGCAAGGATCACATTCTGAACACATATCCTCACGACCAGGACAATTTTCGAAAATGATGTAATCATCGATATTCACCTCACCCATCGGATAACCACGAAGCTCGAACAAACGTCCTGTCAGCTTAATATGAATAGGGATACGATCGCCTTTTCTTGCTGTAATAGCGGTATTATCGTCAATTCCGTTATAACCGAAAATAACTTCATCTACTTTAATTTCTTTGCTCTTCGGAGCAGAAGCATACACTTCTATAATTTCATCAATAGCAAACGTAGGTGTAGAGAATGATTTATCATCAGATACACGGTCGTTCACCATCTCATTACGTCCGATTCTGATCTGGAAACGTTGCTCGTCCTTACGATATCCTTTCAAGTCTTTCAACGCTTTCAAACCATCTTTAGTCTGCTCACCATCCAAATCATAGATAGCGATCTGACCTTCTTGAAGCAACAAAGAATCTACGTCCGCCAACTTAGCGTGCGGAGGACAGATAATGTGTCTGTCATACGGTTTATGGATAGCCATAGCCTTATAATATTTTAAAAATTAATATTCTGTTATCTGTCTCAAAAATAGTGATAGTCATATAAGCAACAAAAAGCATTAGGAATTAATTAATTCTTAATGCTTTTTGATAGTCTTTAATTTAGGGCGCGCCTTTATTCTGCTATAAAGGAGATTGGACGTTGTTTGAGTCTATTTGATAACGTCCGTATTCGCTTTCATTCAAAGCAAATTGCTTTTCAATCATGTTAAGGATAATACCAATTAATTTGTCATCTAATTCAGGATCTATATCGGTTGAATTAGAACCATCGGATTTAACATATCCTTCGATGTCAACTTCCTTAGGATAGCGGTAATACGTAAGATAAACGGTGTCTACGTCAAAACCAAACTTGTACACCCTTACCGAATCTTCGCCTATAGTGTAGAACGTTTCCCTAAAATCAAAATCAGGTTTGTTAAAAAAGTCGGCAAGAAGCTCATGCGGGTTTTCGTTCTTAGCCTCCCACATGGTAAAATCAGTGACCGTGCATTCACCTTTGGTAAATACGCCTGATATGTTTGAAAAAGAAAAGAAATCAGAAGGCAATGAAAACAAAGTGCTTTCCGGATTATCTTTATCTCCTTTCTCGTCAAGTTCTTTTGAATACACAACTAACTTTTGGATATAACGTATATCCTCTTCGTTTTTCTTATCAAGGATATAACGAACAAGGCGGTTTTGTTCGTCATTAAAAAGCTGAACAAAACGTGCCTTGTCAAGTTTTATACCACCGTTGGTCATGTTTTCTTCAGCCTTCTGTAATGCCCGGAGATAACAATCAACGATCTTCATAAATTATTATTTTTTGTCAGCGTATTGATCAACATCGAAATCTTTCTCATCTTCCTTTTTTCTTCTTGTCAGACTTAGCTCCTTCTATTTTTTTATGCTTGTTCTTTAAAGCATTATACGCTTCAAGAACACGTGACTTGGTTTCTAACATCGACTTATTGGAAGCAAGAGCCATAGACGCAGAGATAGCGTCGGCGCCCAGGAGCTCGCCATTCAGATACAGTCCGTCGGTGTTGACGGTGACAGCCAGTCCCTCAACCATTTCCCTAATCATACGATGGAATTTGATCACCTGCATTCCCTCAGAAGATTCATCATCAGACAAGAACCTTGAGCTTGCTTCTTTATACATGTCAACATTAGTATTCTTAGCATCAATCCAATTAGTGAATATGTATTGAACCATGCTCTGATCAAGCTCTACGCTATATATGATGTCAAGATACAAAAGCAGATCGTAGATGCTTTTCCTTTCAGCCTCGGAGCCTTTCAGCTTGTTCATGAACTCATATAAAATATCAGCCTTGTCAATCTGACGTTGTTTCCTTATATCTACGGCCGTAGTCTTGTCTTCTACACAATAATAAGATTCGACATACATCGGATTACCGTCTTCCTCTTTAGGAGTAAGAGACTTGGATAAAATAGCTATATACAGCTCAAATAAATCACGAACGTCATTAGTGTAGAACAAACGACCATCATACAAGTCAATTCTGTAAGAATCCCAGAAATCGAAGTTCTTTTGGTCCAGGTCCTCATTGACAGTTTCTTCAAACGGATACCGAATATTCTTAATACGCATATCCATTTCAACTTTCTTGTCTTCAAGTGAGTAACCTTTATAACATGCTGAATTGATGAAGAAACCGGTATCATACACCCTAAGATCCTTATCCCATCCACAACAAGATACTGTCTTATTCCCAGGAAAAGGAGTCTTGGAAATACCTCTTTCCTGATATCCGGAAGGAGCTTCTTCATCCATCTTACCTGTTATAACATAAATAGAGTCGGAATATATCTTCATTCCTCCTACGGTAGCCAGCAGTTTCTTGGACTCATGGCTTTCTTCAAAAATCTTTTTTCCCATTTTTATATATCCTTAAAAAAAACAAAATTTGCGGCCGGTTTTAAAGCCGACCGCAAGTTAATATTAAAAGTTATGATTACAAAGAGCTTGGTAACAATTCAATTGTTACGAACCGGCTGGTATCTTTTACCCAACAAGCCGATACAGAGTGGCACCAGAATTGTTCTGACATACGAGGATGGCTGGATACAATTTCTTGAGCCGATACCCTGGATGACCATCTACCTTGTTCGTAACCCCACCACATAGAACCGATATCAGGCTTAACGTAGAATACGTTGCTGTTGATATTACCAATACGAGCTTCGGCTGAAGCAGGGATGCCGGCGAATGCATTGGAATATTCAGGAGCGGTCAAGTCTTCCATAATACATGAATATGATGTGATAGGAGTCATACCGTCTACCAACTGGCTTCTATCTACCATATCAACGTAATCCAAAGAAGGTTCGTGTTCTACAATAACCTTACCAATACCCGGAATAGTAACACCCTTGATCTTTACAGTTCCTAATTCAAGAGCATCGTTTGATCCTGTTACCGGATTATTGATAATACGTTCTGTACCCATAAGCGGAGCCAAGGCACCCAATTGAGAGAAGAACTCATCACGGAAGATTTCAACGATGTTCTTGTAAGCCATAGCACCTACCTTGAATTTCATTACACGATTTTCAATCGGCATATCGCTACGACCACGGAAAATATAGTCAGCAGCAGCCAGGAAGTGTTCGCGCTTGATACCGCCCGGACGTGCATATGAGATAACGAAACCACGGCGAAGTTGATGGTACAAACCTTCGTTTTTCATCAAAACACCATTATGACCCTTAACTCTACCTCCACGCATGAACATAAGTTCGTATGCTTCCATCTTAGCCAACTCAGCCAAACAGAACAAAGACACTGTATTGGCTACACGTGCCGTACGCATATCAATGCTTCCGTCACCAAGACGAGAACCGATAATGGCATAACTTGCATCACCTCCTCTGATTTCAGAAAGCTGACGAACTTTCTGGTAAGCCTTGTCGATGAAATTCTGTGTACGTTCGTCCGCATAAGCCAAAGACTTAATACCAGCGTACATAGTCGTTTCACCTTCAACACCACGGTGTCCACCAAGCGTAAATTCACAAGTCATAGAACCGGCCTTAGAAGCACCTCCTACACCAGAGAACTGAGTAGAGAACTCACCAAGAACGTTTGTTACCTTCCAATATTTAATACCGGCACGAAGCATGTCTTTCGGGAAGTATTTAGCACGAGAACGACCCCACAGCTTACACCAATATCTCCAGTTTTCACCCTCTTGTTTCGGAGGGCGCTCTGTAGAGATAAGAGCCTGGCAACCGTTAATCACATCGTAAGTAATAACATCTCCTTGTTTGAATTGTGCATTCAACACAATTTCGAAGAAGCTTTCATCAATACCAGGTTTTGCATATTTCAAAGACGTGTCTTCTACTGTAACCACCTCATACGTTTCTGATACCGGAAGATCATAACGGAATGAACCATTGATACCATTTACGGTAATAGTAGCATCCTGTTTAATCATACCCATATACATAGGCAGAGGATAGTTTGTAATGTTAGAAAACAACTCAAGCATACCCAGATGGTTCTTATCCGGATCTTCGTAGTACCAATCTTCTAAAGAGCTAAGATCGTGCTCTACGATACTTTGCTTAACGACTTTAGCGTCGGTATATCCAATCACCGTGTCACCATTCATGGTGGCCGGGAAATTTTTTGTTAAAAGTACATTAGCCATGAACGAAAAAATGTTTTAATTTTTAATCTATACTGATTTCATCGAACTTCACACCTTGAACTTGATCACCTTTATCATCTACCGGAGCCACCCTCTTGTCTTTATTTGTATGGCTGATGAGCTTATAAATTTTCTTCTTCTCATCAACTACAGCTTGATTCGACTTCTGTTTTATAAACTCTCCTGGGTTCATAAGAAACATAATCAAATCTGGCGCTTCTTCCGGATTCATCATCATCTCCCTTACCCTATTAAATGCTTTGGTAATTCCGGGATTCGATTCAGAAGGTTTTAGAGCAAAATCAAGAGCTTTAGATACCATAGTGTCATTTAGCTGATACTTTGCCTGGATAGAAGACTTAAGGTCTTTCTTATACCTTCTAAAATCTTCTGCATCCTTCGCCTTCTTTTCGGCAGCCTCTTTAGTACGTTGCTGGATAATATCATCCATTCTCTTATCAAGCTCAGCCTTATACTTTATAGCCTTTGCTTCAACATACTCTTCACCTTTATTGATAATGCCTTTGAAAAACTCATCAGCTTCATCTTTAGGCAACCCAAGAAGATCAACATAATGGCGAACGATCTTTATCTGATCTGCTTTGTTTTCAATGTCAAGCTTTTCTATCGGAGCGACATTCGTATCATATTGCTTAAGAATATCAACGATATTAGCGCCAGCCTTATCAGCCTGAATAAGCTTCTTGGTAATATCAGAAACAGAAGTAACATCTATCTTATCCTTAACAATATCCTCTTTCTGGCTTTCAAGGACTGTAGATAGTATGTCACACAACGAATCTTCTTTACTAAAATCAAGATCATTGATAGTAATCTCTTCGCCGTTTTCACCGCTAAATACCACATCTTTCAAATCGGGAATGATCCCTCTTGAAGAAAGGGCATCCAATACTTTTCTGTAATTGACAACCGGGGTCTCTACCGGATCCTGTTTAACGTCAACCACATTCTCTTCTCCTTTTTTATCCTCTTTAGGATCAGGAGTAGGATCGACAACCGGCTCTTCTTTAATTTGAGAACCTTCTTCTACAGGCTTCTCATCTTTTTTAGCCGGTTCATTACCATTAATAGGCAGAATATCTTCTTCCCTATTATAAACATCATCAACTGGACCGATACTAAAAATATCGTCCAATTCTACTATTCCATTTTTTTCTAATTTTCCCATACTGCAAAAATATTTAAATACCTATATTTCAGACAAAAAACTTATAAGTGTTTAATCTTCACTAAAAATTAAACATCCCCAAATTTTATTAGAGATTTTCTAATGAAATTTGGGGATGTTTAATCCTTAATTCTTATTGATTCCGGCTACATACCTTTTGGTGGCATCTTCCCTCGCTCGTTGAGCAAGCTCTTTGGATTTTAATTTTAACTCTTCCATTTTCATTCTCATTTCATCATCATGAAGTTTGGAATCGTTTTCAATTTTCTTATCCTCTATCCTTTCCTTACTTTCTATATCAGCTTGCCTTACGGTCTGATCTGAAACAGAAGCCAGGAAGTTAAGGGAGGTGGCGTCGCTCTTGGCGTCTGCCGCCCTGCCTGCCGCCTGGATCTTCTCTTGAAGTATCCTGTATTGACCTTTCTTGTCTTCCAAAGCAAGTTCATGCTGACGTTGCTTATCCTTCTCAGCAGCTTCAGCTTGTATCTGTTGCTGGTTAAGCTGCATCTGATTCTGTTGTTGCTGCTGCATCTGACGCTCGTTGTATGCCCGAGTATTCCTTGCATTCTGTATAAGTTCCACCATAGAATCTGATGTGAAGATAGATGCAAGATCGTAAATATCGCCTCCGGCTGTATTTAACTGCAACATAAAGGTCTTGAACTTTTCAAGCTCATCCCTTTTCTTCGAGTTGGATAAAGCCTGAACACCAAGATGCCTTAGGCTAAGACCGTCGGTTCCTATAGATAAAAACGCTCTGGTAAGGTCACTTTTTGTGTACATTACAGAAATATCCTTTCCTTCTTCCTGGCATTGTTGAGCTACAGCAAGATGGAGATCCAAAGCCCGTTTCTTGAAATAACCGAAGTTATCAAAGTATATCTGTGTTTGTAACATAGATGCCGTAACGCCCTGTTGAACTCCGGTGGCAGTCTCATACCTGTTGGGACCGTTAATTACTTGAGGCGTGATACCAACCATTTCAAAACATTTCATCCTCGACCATTCAGCAAGTTCCATTCTTGTTTTAAGTTGCTCTGTCTGGGACAAATCATAGACAGCAAACTGGTTGAAAGGAATACCACCTTTCGTATTTTGAGATGAGGTATCTAATGTAAGAGCACCTACAGACTTAGCTACATCAAGAAGGTTTGCCCATATATCAGCCACATCTTCACCCAAATCCTTATATTCACTTGGAACCAAATTAATATCCCCTAAGAAGAATTTACCGATCTCCTTTTCAAGAATATTGTTGATCTGGTTTATGGAGAAATTATAGAATATTTGATATGGCTGAATCCTGTTAGCCATAGAAGTACCGATATATCCGGCAACAGGTAGAACAAAGTCATAGATGTTGCTATCCCCTTTTATCTGGTGATCGATAGGTTCTCCATCCAGATACAGGTTGTCCTGAGCGAGAGCCCCGCCACTGATTTTAACCCCGTACCTTACCTGTGGAACGTAATCTACGAAATAAGTATTAATCTCCGGATCCTCCATTCCTTTACTCATGGTTCTGGTAATTTTCTTAATACCATTTTCCTGTAAAAAATCTTGAAGAAGCTCGTCAGTTACCATTTCGGTAGTCACTAATCCGGTCTCAGTTTGGTAGGTAATTACATACACCTGAGCCGGAGATACCCAATATGATTCAGTTACCTGATATAAATCACTACGAACATGTTCGTCACTTAAACTCTGGGCGCGGTTATAATAACTACCATGCTCTAAATTTGGCATGAATCTGGTCCTATGATATTCATTACCATTACTATCATATCCGGTATATGTGCCGGCTGGAATACCGTAATAATCCTCATAAGCTTTTATAGAAGCATAATCATTATATCCTTTCCAAGGTATTACCTTGTTCTGATATAACATCCCTACACTCGCCGATTTGGATAAACTTACATAGCTTCCATTATCACCATTGTTATAAGTACCATTGAAATTATCAGCACCTCCTATAAGCTTTTGCTTGTCTTTTGCCGTAAGAAGATGCCCCCACCTTACTATAATATCATTGGCAGTATAATAATGAACACGACCAATATAATCACCGTACTGCGGATACTTGCTATCTAATGTCTTAGAATAAAACGTATTCAACGGAGACCACCTCTCCGGCTTATAATAGTCGTATCCTACATGATAGTTCCTAAAACAACGACCGGTAAGAAGATAGTCGATGAAATTCTCGGTGTCTATCTCATCCATGTAAAAACGCCCCCTGTCTGCTTCAAGCGTATGAGAACCCCATATAACCTCGGCAGTCTTCCATTTTGTATTCATGAAATTCTCTATCTCAGGAGGGGTCATAGATGCTTTCACCTCTTGTATCTGTTGAGCATAAGCCTGCTTTTCTTCTTCGCTTGCAAAATTATTATAATCCGGATCCAATCCCCTATTTAACAATTCTTGCCTAACCCTTCTGTCCAATTCCTCTTTAATGTAATTATGAAGGAGATTCTCCTTCGTGGCAGAATACTGATTCACTTCAGATTCGTCCAATCCAACTACATTATACTTGTCAGAAAGGTTGCCCAACCATCCTACAAAAGCGTTTACGATCGTACCTATTATATCATAATGACGTAAGAATGATGGAATATTTACATTGTCCCTTATAGACTGAACATCCTTAAGATAAGGAATTACATCTTTCAGCTCCATAAATGACAGCTTGCCTTCCATCATCCTATAAAAATCCTTGAACTTTTGGTTCTCATCAAGCTGCTTCAAACCAATCAATTCAAGAGAATCCATAGTGGCTTTAAACCACTCCCTGGTTTTTCTCTTGGTAGGTATAGCCTGTACCGGCAAACCTGAAAATACTCCTCTGGCTGGGAAAGCCTGATCTCTGTTAAAATACTCCATGAGCTATATGTTTTTTAACAAAGATAGGTAAATTGTTCTACCTATCTCATTTTGTAAGGGTTATGTCTTCTTACCGTAAATCCTTTGACCTGTTCCATCTTTTTACGTTCTCTCTTCTTTTGATTCTCCTTCTGAGTCGTACTTTCAGGCATGTAACCCATATCATCATAATACTTAGCCAGGAGAAGAGCGTGGCCGAAGGCTATGATACGGTCGGTGTTGGTCCCAGGACCGAAGGCTATGATCTCATCAAGAAGTTCTATATCAGGGATACGGTAAATACCTTTCTGTGTTATTTCATTACCATCATCATCATACCCAACAACAACATCCTCCCAGCAATATTGAATAACGGTATTGAAAAGCATGCGCTGATTGGGAACCGTAGGAGCCAAACCGAGCTTGTTGTTCTGACGGGCGCCAGCACGGATAATCTTACCGGCAAGACGTTCGCCATCTTCCAGCAACATAAGCTGCTTATTTCGTCTCGTAAGATAAAATTCATACATTCGGTCGGCATTCTCCATAAGACACTTGGCCCCATACGCTTCTTGAAGTATTTCACAATTCCTACAAAAATCATCGGAAGATGGAGGACGTGATGCGTATGATGCTACTATGCAATAAGCAAATGGATCGTTGATTTTTACATATCTTTTAAGTACATAAAACGAACCAACAGAATCAGTATCAGCCTTGTCAGATTTATAGGGGTCAAGCGATGAGACATAAGTGTAATCAAAAACACCTCCTTCTTCTGGTGGATCCTCATATATAACAACAGGAGAATCTATGTTACCACCTTGAAACGGATAATCAGCAAGCTGCTTATCACTAAAATTATACCCCATTTTCATGCCGTCTATCTGATAAATATCCACTGTTTTACCAGGCCTACCTTCTTCAAGAAGACGGCTTTTGTGCTTCAACGCATCTTCTACAGGGAACCTATTTACGTTCGTATTAAGGAAACAATCATCTATAGACAAAGGGAATGCCATTCGTTCCTGGACGTATAAAGCTCTATCCTTTTTGACAAGTTCGTCAAGACGTGATTTTATTATTCCAGTATTTTTATCAAAGTCTGAAACTTTTATTTTTATCTTCTTAAGACCGGGAGCATTCTCTACTCCAAGATACTTATCAAGAGTCGTTTCTTTCTTTTCATAAGCATGAGACATCTGGGCCGGAACAAAGCATCCAGATTTACATATACGCCATGTTGGTTTAATAACTCTCTTATTTAGAATATCATAATTCATTATAATGAATCCATATTCGTCCGGAGAGTTCATGATTTTCTGGGCATCTTGAGACTTTTCTACATTACCGCCAGTTCCCGCCATCAAACAAACGCCCCTCATTCTACCATGCATCATATGAGCTGGCCTACCGGCAAGCCATGCCCCAAGCACCGGGAATTTACCTACCTCATCATATATAGACGTATATGGAGTTCCGCCTGCGGTCTTCAATGAGCCTCGTGTCTTTCCATCATCAACGTTGGTGATTCTTATTCTGGCATGAACATCACGTTGATTATTGATGTTTCTTGTACCTAAAACAACTTCTTTAGTCCAGTCGTTACCAGTCCTGTTTATAGTAAGATAAGGAGGAAGATTATCAAGTCCAAACTCAAGATACTCTCCCATATTGGCAAGGTCTTCTTTACTTGCTCCAATAACATTATGCGTCAAATTGTACGTCATTGTAGCATTACGAGCCAGAAGAGAACTCATTATGGCCGTATTATGAGTAACGATGTAATTGGTGGTCAAAAATAAATGAGAATCATTATCAACGGTTATACAAGTGGCATGCTCCTTTCCGTATATCGATATGGATCTTATTTTTAATTCCTTACGATTCCTTGATAGTATAAGTTTATTCCCCTCCAATTTAGCATACCAACCTGAAGCCCAAAACATACGTTGTACAAAATTTATGACATCCATGTCAATATGAGACAACGTAAGCTCTTCTTCTCCGGTTACTACGTTTCTGAAAGAACGAATGAAGTTTTCTATAAAATCTTTCTTTTGATCTATGGACGATCTTAAAAACTTCTTACAAACGTATTTATCAAAAAACATATCCCCTCCATAGCCACCGAGATAAGCCGCCAGCATCGAGGCGTAGGCCGACGGCGGAACCGGCAGATTTGCCGTAGGGTAGTTCAGGGCCTCACCTACTGGAATAGACATACTCTTATAATCTAATCCAGCTATGGATCTAAGACTCCTAACATGCCATTTTCCGCCATGATTGACACGCCATTGGTGATTTCCGCAACAAATAACGTTACGACCGTCTTCGAATACGACTCTGTAGGTGGTTACTTTCCCTTGAGGATAGACACCTACGACCTCTACCAAATTACCTTTATCGTCATATATCTTATCTCCTACAACAATATTTCCTATCATCTTTTCCCGGTCCTCAAGATAAAGTATCTCAGAATCAAGAAGGGCTTTCCCAAAACGACGGCACCCGAACATGAATATTCCTTTATTCTCTTCTTCAGCCTGCTTTAGAAATTCGGCAAACATCCATTCATTATCACGAAGCTGAGAATTTCCAGGAATACGATCATCTCCTACGTCAATCATCATCTTCCAGAAATTGATATGCCAGTATAGCCAAGGATGGATAAACACCCCATTTATGGTAACACCGTTAAGGAGTTTCATAGCCTCATTCTCCCAGAATTGCTTGACATCATCATCTTGCTCTTCATAAGAATAAAGGTCATTCCATAACGGAATATCGTTACCCATATTTATATAAAGTTCTTTACTGTTAATATTCATGACAAAACTATTTATCGAGCTTGTTCTTAGCTTCATTCTTAACAAAAGACTGAATACCTGATACTGTTTGTCCTCCTTTTAGGCTTTTTTTGTTTTTGGCAGCCTCAAGCTGATTATAGACATCCATTATCCCACACATCTTAATATAAGATTCAGTCCATTGCATTAAGCTATCAGACAAGCTTTTTTGAAACCTAAATTCTTTCTCCCTCTTATCGGAATCTTCTATTTTATCCCAAGTATTTTCAGATAGATAACGTTCAGCCTTATCTATCTGATCCCTTAACACAATAAGTTTCCGATCTACGTAAGAGACATCATCATTAGTCGGCTTTCTTGCTTTCATTGTTGATAATTTTTAAAAAAGCCTCATACTGAGACTTAAGAATATTAAACCTGTCTTCAAGAGAAGATGGATCAACACGATACTTGCACATGTTTTTTATTCCTTCCTCAACAGATTCTTCCTTGAACATAACAGAATCAGTATTATTGTCAACGTACATAATAAAATCTGATTCTCCGTCGTTTACTATTCTGTCAAGAACCTTCTTACTGTCATCATCTACATTGAGATCATGACCGGCGTTAATAGATAACCTGTAAACTGCCTTTATAGAAGAAGATACTTTCAGCATCTCTTGTTGATACAAGTTGGTCATAAACGACTTTTCCTCCAAATCAATAAAGTCTTCTAACTCTATGTCGTTTTCCTCATCCTTCTTCCTAATGATATCCTTAGTTAGCTCTTCCATCTCCTCTCCCACCTTGTCTTGCGCAAACAGTAAATGGTTGTAATAAGAAATAAGATGCTTTATATCTGAATCAAAATCAATCTTCTTCATTGTCAAGAACCTTTTTATCATGAATAATAACGTCCATCAACTCCATTGATAAATTATAATCAGCCACTTCAAAAAGCTCGCTGTCTGTCAACGTCCTTAAAAAAGAAACAGACAATCCTCTTTTCTTTGCAAAAGATCTAAGTACGGCATAGAGAATATCTCCGGCAGAATAATCGGGGAGATCGTCACAAGATGCCTGCAACATAGAAAATAAGGACTTCCTTTTATCCTCGCATTGTAAATGCCTTGCTTTACCACATCCACCCATAACTTAACTTTTTTGAATTATAGTACCTTCAAAATTAAACGGAATTTTTTCCTCTTTTTGAGACCCATCTTTTTGATAGTGAACAGTCATGTGCTTTACGAATCTTCCTATTCCAAATCCTGCTGTATGTATCTCTATATTGAACTTAAAGTGACGTGAGTCAATGATATTCAAATTAGATGACGTACAACCACAAGATGTCTCTGATGCTGTTATCTTCATATCATGCTTCGACTCAAGAACGAATGAAAACTTTATACTGTTTCCTTTCTCTACCGGTTCAAAAATGATTTCAAATGATTTACCGTCTTTAGATAGGTCAATGTTATATTGCTTGTCACCTGTAGAAATAACATTAAACTCATCAGAATCCATTGTAATAAGCTCTAATCTGTTCCATCTTGACTTCTCATCATAAAAATCAATAGAATACTGACGGTCCATCCACGAAGGACGGGGAAGCCCCTCCCCAAGCGCACACTCCTCTGTCTTGCTCCAGGCCTTTTGCTTGATGAAGCACGTACATACCGAACAACGATTTTTACCTATTTTCTTGCTTACATACAAAAAAAGAGGCAACATAGAGTTAGGAACGTTCTTGGTGTTGAATTTACATCCTTCACACTTTTCAAGACGTTCTTTGTACCAATCAGGATAATCCTCTTTTCTTCTTGGAAGTTTTTTTAATATCGTATCCATAAAAGCATCGTATATAACTTCCGCTTGCAAAATCTTTTTCATTTCATTATCTATTAAATTCCTGTTCTTGAATATTTTGTATTTCACTAAAACTATGACCCTTACGAGATTTAAAGATAGATAATTTGTTGTGTTTTATCAACATATCCCCACTTTTTATCTCACCTGAGTCATAAGCATCCTTTATCATCCTTATCTTAATATCAAGGCACTGAAGTTCTTTTTCCTGATACTTAGATAATTTTTCTACCTTGGATTTAAGACGCTCAAGGTTATGTTTGCGCCTCTCCATCTCATGAAGGTTACAAACCATATCACCCACATACGGGAACGATACAGACACGTTATCTGTGTACGTACATAAGTTATTGGCATAAGAAATACTGGCTCTGAAAACGTCACGTATTTGGTTTCGGTCGTAAACGCCCCCGGTCTTATCCATCACATCATCTATAATATGTGACTCAAATGATATAGGGAAATCATTCTTCGGCATCGGCTTCAAAAGTTTTCTTTCTGTAAAACAAAGAAACCAACGCACATTGATCTCTTGAACCTTCCAATACAAAAAGACGGCGCATGTTCTCTATATCCGGGCACAAACACCTTGTCCTGTAATTCCCTTCACGGTCAATCAAAATACCACGCTTCTTCATCTCCGTATCCAAAACTGATACATATTGAAGATCGGTACTGAAACAATGAGAAAACTTCTTCTTCGTCTCATACGAATATCCAAACACAAAATAATAAGCAAGAAGATTTAAGTGCCTCGCATCTATGACATTCTTCTCATTACCGGAGGACATTAGGTATCCGTTATAAAACAGAAGTATCTTCTTAGCCATATCTACCGTATTGGAATAAGGCACTAAAAGCCTATAAGCCCTATTACTAACATCTTTATTATCACTTTCTTTCATGAGATTATTGTTTTGATACAAAGATAAGGATTAAGGATTTATAAATTTAAAATTAACGTATTTTATGACAATGGATTCAGGATTTGTCCCGATATTTGCACTGTAGCATTAAAAAAATAAGATCTTGTTATTTGATATTAATTATTTGTTTCTATATTTGCTGTACGTTACAGATTTAGGAAATAAATAATGAATGATAAAAAAATATTAATCGTCTTTCATTGTTTGCTTCTCAAATCTGTAACGGGGTTTTGGGATTTTCCGAACGAAAAAGACATGAATCGGATGGATATCCCCAAAAATCCATCCGATTTTTTTTTTGTTACGATATTCCGTAAAGCCCCTGCTTTTAAGCATGGTATCAATGATTATTTTGATCATTTATGTATTTTTTTTTAATAAATATACTTCGGAAGGGCATTTCCGAATTGGAGAGCAAGAGTAATTCCAGCGATAGCAATATCTGGGTTTCTTGCGTTTGTATCCAAGAATCCCATTTGCTTTAGCGATGGGAGTATGTCAAAGATTATGAAGCTACAATTAGGTAGAAATATTAACATAAGTCTTAGACTTTTGGAACAGTGGTCAGATGATCCGCTGTTCATGGAATTGTATGCTTTATACTGTATGATAAAAATCTCCCGCCGGGATTCGAGAATAAGATTCAAAAACCAGAAAGATCTTCTTCATAAACTTGGAATCGGGTATTCGAAGTTCAAGAACATGACAGGACATCCGATGTTTAACGAACTGTTCCGTATGACGGATAGTACGTTCGTAGCAAGAAGATATCGTGTTAATGGCGTACAACTTACTCTTGGGTGCGGGAAAGTAAATATTCCAAAGAATAGGATTTTAATTAAGATAAAGAAAAATGAAATAACAAACCATGAAAAAGTCCTTGACAGGATAAGAGAGGCGATGTTTGTTAATTTAGTCAGAAACAATGAATCTGTACTGAACAGTGGAGAGACAAACTCTCAGGCTGAGGTCGTAGACGGAAGCCACTCGTATTATGGATTAATTGATTCGACGATAAGTAATAAAACAATTGCCTTGTACTTGAATGTAGGACTAACAAAAGCGAAAGAGATTGTCAGTATGGCGATACAAGACAAGCTCGTAAAAAGGTTCGAAAACATACAATTTATAACATACGTAGATAATCCTCGTGCTTACATTGAAGCAAACGAACATAACTACCCAATAGGTAAGCTGATTCCGGTATATAAGCACGGAGCCGTTTTCTGGCAAATAGCAAATACCTGGACCTTGTATAAAAAAGGAGCAACAAACAGATGGTATTTTGGAGAGAAGGATATAGAGAAAGGAGAAAAAGAAAAAGTGAGTAAGAAAGACGATTTCAATTTCTTCTTAAAAGACAATACTCATATCCTACGTTTCCTGAACGCAGAAGAAGTTGTTTCCGAAGATGGCGAAATCCTTGGCATAGATCGTAAAAAGACAAAAGAAGAAGAAGCAAGGTCATTGGCTTCTTCTATGGCTAAAGAAGCGCACAAAGACTTCTGGGACGGATATGAGCGAAGTACACAAAACCAGATTATAAGAAAGTACTATCGCGCTATCATAGCAGAAGATAAGAAGCGAAGAATGGACATGTTCTTAAACTGTCTTAAACAATCATACGACAAGGTTAGTGGGTGGAGCAAGGAGAAGGTAGCCACGGTAAAGGTAGGCATGGCTGATGCGGAAGCCTGCTGTGCTGAGGTGGGGACGTCCGTTGCCGGGGTCTGTGGTAGGGTAAGTAGGAGAATGAAATCCTATAACAATACCGCTCCTGACAAAAAGGCAGGTTTTAATGAGGTACGGGATATGTATGCTGAGTTCGCCGGCGAGATGGCTAAAGCGGTGGGGTCGGTAAGCGAAGACATCTATATGTATGTTAAGGCAGAACAGTTTAAGGAAAAGATAGAGAATGTGGATATATCTATCCAATCATTACCTAATCACAATACAACAGTAGGTAATGATAAAGAATTAGATGGTGAATCTGTATTCAAGGATATACCATTTGAAGAACTATCATTCTATAATGATACCTATCTTTATCCTTCATCTCAGTATTCATCATTGTAATGTTTGGTACTTGAGAGAGGGTCTGTTCTTAGTGGTCGCCGACAGAGCCGAAAAACGATAATCTCGTAGAACATCGACGGAAACACCCGTTAGCCACCACTATGCCATAACCATATCTATACGAAACCATATTACTGTCTGATTCAAAACTACTTATCCAACTTATTATTTCTTTTTAATTCTAATTAATTCATTTTATATTTTATGTTTTATCTTATTTTCATACTTTTGTTTTGTAGAACAAAATCAGAAAAAAGATGGCTATAAGTTACGACAAAAAAATCATGGAGTGCGTTCTTCGTTCAGTTATGTCCGAAGGTAATGTCGCCCAGGGAAAGGCTATTAAGTCTATTTGTGAGTCACCAAAACCGCTGTTTATAACCGGTAGGGCTGGAACAGGAAAAAGTTTTTTCATCAAGCGTATCGTACCGGCATTAAAAAATGCGGTTATTGTTGCTCCTACAGGTATTGCTGCTGTTAATGCAGGGGGTCAAACCATTCATTCTTTTTTCAGAATTGGAATGCAGCCTTACATTCCTGAAATAAGAAAGGGTAAGTTCATGGATAATTGTGAAAACAAGTTTAGAGGGGAATCTGAAAAAATTTTACAGAATATAAAGTATCTTATCATAGACGAGATTTCTATGGTTCGCCCTGATCTTCTTGACAACGTGGCTGATATACTTCGTCATGCAAGAGGAGACAAGGATCCGTTTGGCGGCGTTAAACTTATTATGGTAGGCGACCTGTTTCAGCTTCCTCCTGTGATTAAAGAGGATTTTTTTAGAGAAATATACGATACATCTTATTTCTTTAGTTCGAAGTCTCTTATGGCTTCTGGTATGGAAATGGTGTCTTTTGAAAAAATATATCGTCAGAAAGATGAGAAGTTTATTAGTGTTCTTAATAAGGTACGCGATGGTCATATGGACGATGATGTGTTTACTACGCTAAACAGCAGATGTATTCAGCCTGAAAATGGCGCCGGATATGTTGAGATTGTTACGACTAATGCCAAGGCTACGGCCATTAATGAAATGAGGATAAATTCCGTACCTGGATCTTTAAGAAAATTTGAAGCTATTATAAAAGGAGATTACCCTAAAGAAGCACCTGTGGAAAAGACCCTTCTTATAAAAGAAGGGTCAAGGGTTATGATAACAAGAAACGGAGGAGAGTACGTCAATGGTTCTCTTGGCGTTGTGTCTTCTATTAAAAATGGGGAGATTGAAGTCGTTCTTGACCGTCCTAAAGATGAGGAGCATGTTAAGGTTATTATCACACCATGCTCGTTCGATAAAGTAAAATACGTCAGAAATGGATATAAGGTAGAATCTGAAGTTATTGGTTCTATTGTTCAGTATCCGATAAAAGCCGGTTATTCGATAACTGTTCATCGCTGCCAAGGTCTTACATTAGATGCTGCCATGATGGACGTATCGAACTCTTTTGAAACAGGACAGTTATATACGGCTCTTTCCAGAGTGAAAAGCTTGGACGGAATGTATCTTCGTCAGCCTATCCCTAAAACGGTAAAGACAAGTGATCCGGTGGTTGTTGATTTCTATAATAAAACACTTTCAAACGAAGGAATTGTTGAACCTATTCCAATGGAAGAGCTTGAAAAGTCAATGATTAATTTGTCAACCGGATCTGAAATAGATTTTGCAGAGTTTAATTTATAAAAAATATAGTTATGAAATTTGGAGAAGCTTTAGAAGAAGTAAAAAAAGGTGCGTTGATTGCACGTGCCGGATGGAATGGAAAAGGTATGTTCGTATTCCAGCGCCCTGAAGATTGGTTGTCTACTGATATGATAGTTAATAAAGTAAAGTCATTGCCGGATTCGTTTAAAAAATACGTAAACGATTATTATGACGTAACTGAAACCAACATGATTAAATTTTGCGCTTATCTGTGCATGAAAGATGCTAACGATAATATCGTAAACGGATGGTTGGCTTCGCAATCAGATATGTTGGCTGATGACTGGATGGTGGTTGGTTAAATAATAGAACTATGGCAAGAGTAGATAAAATATTTCAAGACAATTTGGCTCTTATAATGAGCCAGCCGTGGGAAGAGGTAAAGCGTCCGGTCTACGGTGACGGGACAGGCGTCAAGGTGAAGCGTATCCTACAAGTATGTAACCAGTACGATCTTCGTCTAGAATTTCCTCTTGGTTCACTTAGACCTACTAATCTTAAAAATTCCATAAAAGAAATCTTGTGGATTTGGCAAAAAAGATCGGTAGACATCAAAGAACTTGGTCTCCATATATGGGATCAGTGGGCTGATGATAATGGAAAGATCGAAGGATGTTATGGAGATATGGTGAACAGACATGTTTATATGGGAACCGGAAAAGCTCCAGAGGGTATGACAGATATCCATGATGGTCTTTACGGTTTTCTTAACCAAACAGACTTTATCCTTTGGTCTCTTAAGAACGATCGTTCCTCAAGAAGAATAGTAGCATCTATGTTCGATCCTGAAACCAATGGACTAAAACCTCTTCAAGAATGTGCGTTTCAGATCAATTTATCTGTTAAAGGAGATGAGTTGTATATGACGCTTTATCAGCGCAGCCAGGATATGATTACAGCTTCTTACTGGAATGTAGCTCAATATGCGGCGTTGATGATGATGTTCGCTCACGACGCCGGGTTAAGGCCTGCTATTTTCACTCATTTTATACAAGATATGCATGTGTATGACCGTCACGAAGAACAGGCAAACGAGCTCCTTCGTCGATCTCTCTTCGGTCCGGTTCCGCAGGTTACTATCTCATCTCGTATGGAAGGGAAAGGGTTTTATGATTTTGTAGCTGATGATTTTGAGGTATGGAATTATGAACCAAAGGAGCAAATCAAATTCGAAGTTGCAAAATGAAAATAAGCATAGATAGAAGGGCTAAGATGGTTCCCCTAATGGAAATCAATGCCGGCGATGAAGTTAATGTCGGAGGTTTTGATTATGTTGTTGAAAGCATAACCCCATGTAGGAAAGGATCTTATTCAGATTCATATGGAATTAGGTTGGTCATGTCTTCTTACAAACATGGCCAACTTGTAAGGAAAGTAGATAGTGTTTTTTCTATCGATTCTATTTTGGTATTTTTACCTAAAGGAGATTCTGTTGTCGTAGAATGTTCTTATAGAGAACTTGAAGAATGTTTCCCTAAAATATGATGTAATGACAGGAGAAGAAAAATGTAACAGATGTGAGCAGTTTGGACCAAATGGTCTTACCGATTATCCATGTAAAAGGATTCCATCAAGGAACTGTCCTTGGTTTATTAAAATATCGGATAAGAAATACAAAAAGATTCTTGCCGATAGGGTGAAAAGAATTAAGGAGAATGAGAAACTTAAGCAGGAAATGATGAAAGATCAGGATCTTGTTGAAGAAGTAAAACAAAATACAAAAAGGTTAATGCAATGAAAAAGAAAAATATAAAACCAGAAGAAGTTGAAGTAGTTATTCCTAAAGAAGTAGAAGCTATTAACATATGTGGAGATATCAATAGTTTTATAAAACATATTATATATGTTAGCTTGGATAAGGTAAGTAGTGATAGGGCGTTTGTCAATAATGATGTTCTGTATATGGTTACGTACGCATCTATAAAAGGTGAAAATATACCTGTTGGGGTATTAGCAAAACAAAAAGAAGCTGAAACAGAAGATATCGCTATGCCGTTTGAGGATATTGGAAGGGATGTAAATGTTGTGTATCCTATTGAAATAGGAAAGATGTTTAAAGGATTTTACATTCTTAGTAATGGTGCTGTGGCTATTGATTACGAACTTACAGACAATGGAGGTTTTGACAATGATGACAGCATTGGTAAAATCGATATGAATCTAAATTAGTGTATTATGATACTATATATAGCAGCAGATCCAGGAAAAGACGGAGCCATAGCTTGCATAGATCAAGATAGCAAACTAATATCGAGAATAGCTACTCCAAGAATAGCAATTTCAGGACCGGTAGACTTGACTAAAGAATATGTTTTTTGCCGAGATACGATCGTAGAAAACAATCCTGATAGGGTAGTGTTCGTCATAGAGGACGTCCACGCCCTATACGGGGTCAGCACGTCCTCAACAGCCTCCCTCATGGAGAACAAAGGCCAACTGCATGGGCTGTTTCTCTCCCTCTGCATGGCATTTACGGACATAAGTTGTTCCGTTAATTTCATAGCTCCTAAAACATGGCAGAAATTAGTTTGGACGCATTCTGATAAGGTTATGGAAGCCAGTAAGGTAAATACTAAGAAAACGTCATTGGCTTGCGCTAAAAGGCTGTGGCCGACAGATACGTTCGTTAAAAACGAAAGATGTAAGACGGCCCATGACGGTATAGTTGACGCGATGCTTATAGCAGAAGCAGCAAGAAGAAGTATTTAATCTATTTTAAATCATTTTAAATCCAATTAATTCGTAATTAGATTTTAAAATAATACATTTGCAGTGTTAGATAGTCATAATCGTAAGTTTTAAAAAATGAAAGTAAGAGTTCCTGGCATACTAATGAATGAGAAACTTTCAAATATTTCAAAGATGTTTGATAAGGTTTTAAAGGATTGTGTCACATCGAATATAAAAATTACTTTATATTTTGATCATATCCGGATACAAGCCATGAACGAACGTATAACATATACGGATGATATTTTCGATGTGAATACTGATATTTCTTGTGACCAGAAGTTTTCTCTTTTAGTAGATGCCGGGACTCTTATTTCATTTTTTAAAAATCATAACCAGGATATAGAGATAGAGATTAAAAACGATTACAGTATCGTTTTTAAATACGATAGAGGATCTTTTTCTTCTACTTGGATTGAGGATAAGGCTTTCCCTGATTTCTTTTATCCTATAGGTGATGGTATTCGTGTTATGAGTTCGTCTTTCATTCAGTCTATGAAAAGATCTTTTGCGTTTGTTGGATCGGATGAATTTAGACCGGCTATATGCTCGATTCTTCTTAATGTGAAGAAGGACTATATTGACATTGTTTCTACTGATATGTTCCGTCTGTTTATAAACAGGAAAGAGTATGCTAATTCAGTAGAAGAAAGGTCGATTATGCTAAGCGAGGTCGCGGCTTCCATCTTATACCGCTTTCTATCTGATAAAGATACGGAGATCAGTATTTCTACAGATGGAGTTAGGACGTTCTTATGCTTTGATAATGTAATTATATCGGATATGAACGTAGAACAACAGTATCCTAACTACGAATACGTATGTAGCAAATTCGAAAAATCGTCGAGAGTTAAGTTTGACCGGGATTTACTTATATCGGTTCTTAATTCCATGACTTTGGTGGATAATGTTGTTAATGTCAAGGTAGATGAAGAAAACGGCATAACGGTAATGTCTGAGGATTTTGGAAATAGAAAAAAGATAATGGAATCAATGCCTTTGAATGCGCTCGAAGGTCCGTGTTTTAATTTTTCTATCGGTAAGGAAAATATACTGTCTTCCGTAAAATCACTTATAAAAGGAGATACTGTCATGGATTGGTATGATCAGTATAAGATGATAAAGATGTTCAATCCTAAATACGAATCAACATACGTCTTAAATCAAACATTGTATAATCTATAAACAATTAATAATATGGCTTTTAGAGAAAACAGAAGTTCTGGTACAACTTATTATTTGTATATTAATTCAGATGGTAACTTGTATGAAAAAAGTAACGAACCAAAAGAAGGTTTTGTTCAGCACATAAATCCTAATAGCGGTCAGCCAGCGGGATATTGGAAAGAGTATTATAATGGAGTAGTTGGGTACATCAACTACATCGGGTTAAAGTCAAGTACTTTCTCTAATGGAAATTCTGTTACTAATTTCCTTATCGTATTAAAAGATTACGAGCTTAATGAAAACTATTGTATTTCCATACCTCTCGTCAATCAAAAAGGAAATATTAAGGGCTTTGTTAAGAGCTTCGTAAAATACTACGAAAACATCGATTTCAGTCGTGAAATTTATTTCAATGTCTTTAAGAAGAAGAAAGATGATGAGTTTGGATCTTCGGAACTTATTATCGCGTATGCCGGAGTAGACGGAGAAAAAGATCAGCTTGTTGAACGTTTTTATAAAAAGGGCGTAAATGGCTGGCCTGATCCTGTTGAGGTTACAGGGTTTGATGGTAATAAAAGCCTTGATTATTCAGCTCAAAACAACTTTACTTATCAGAAGATTAAGGAATATTCAAACAGGTTCAATGCTTCTATTAAAGACATCAGAGCAGGTATAATGGCTAAATTAGGTTTAGGAGGAAATACTCAGCAAGAGCCGGCAGCTCCTCAGACTTATACCCAGCAGCCGGCAGCGCCTCAACAGGTTCAACAACCTCAGTCTGTTCCGAGTGCTATTCCGTATCAGAATTACCAACAACCTGCTCAACAGCCAGCACAGTATCAGGCACCGGCTTATACGCCACAGCCGACTGCTCAGCCTGCTGCACCTGCCCCGGCGCCTGCTACAAGGAGCACCAAGCCTCAGCATCAGACGCAGCCACAGCCGCAAGCACAGATGCCGAACTTTCCTCCTATGGAAGAAAATGACCTTCCATTTTAATATAAACATCAGCCCAGGAGAATAATATCTCTTGGGCTTTTAAAGATTGTGTAGAATGACAGTAGAAATAGTTACAAGATTTCCCCTTATTAAGCTTCGTAGGAAAGTGACAGAAGAAAGGATTATGGCGAAGCATGGGGATAAATTATGTATGATCTACTCAGAAACCAGAGAAAAATATAAGCAAGGAGATGAGTGGGTCGATGATCCTAATGATGCAGACATAAGTACTTTTCGTGAGTGCTATGAATCAACGAAGGACATAAAAAAAGAAGGTATTGTTTATTGTACTATAAAAATATGATTATGGATAAGTTAGAAGATATTGAAAGACTTCTTTATGAAAAAGAAGATAATAAGAAGGATACTGTTTCTGAAAAGAACAACAAACATAAAAAAGAGGATAAGGTCGTTAATAAAATACCTGAATCGTATTTGACTCCAGGGTATCAGAAGACTGTTCAGGTAGGTATTAAGAAGCTGTATCCTGATGTCGTGGCACCTGAATACAAACATGATGGTGATGCCTGTTGTGATATTCGTGCATATAGAGTAGTGAAGATGATGAATGACATGGGAGTAGAAATAGATGTTCCTTCCGATTTTGAATCAATTACCTTATATCAAGGTTATTCTGTTAGAATCGGAACAGGATTCAAGTTGAATATACCAGAAGGTTGGTGTGTGAATGTGGAAGGAAGATCTGGATTCTCTTTTGACGAGGGAGTGGTAGTTACTAACGCTCCTGGCAAATGCGAATTTATCTACAAAGGAGAGTATATGGTTAATCTTACTAAAATCAATAAAAAACCGACCGTAATCCGCAAAAACGATCGAATAGCTCAGATGGAAATCGTTCCACAATACAAAATGGTATTGGAAGAAGTAACAGATATTGAGGTAGAAGACGGGAATGAACGTGGAGAAAAAGGTCTTGGTAGTTCTGGAGTTAAGTAATGTTTAAATATTTTTAAAATGAGCATGTTAGGTTTTACATTCATCACAGACAGCAAGCTGTCAATGTACAGGGAGAAAGCTATTAAATCCGAAAATCTTGCAAAAGAAATTGAGGAAATGCAGGATAAGGCCGCTTCTTACAAGGAAAGGCTTTCCGAACTCAAGTCAGATATCGCTTCAAAGGATAAAGAGATTTTATCTGTTGGCAAAGATCTTTCTGAGTCTAAGGAAAAGATTGACGCCTTGAAGGAAAATCAGAAAAAGTTGATAAAAAGCGTCAAGAAGAAAACGGAAGAACTTGATGCTGTCAATGTCGATCTTGACAAAGCCAGGTCTGATCTTGATGAGGCTAATTACAAAATCAGAAACTTGGAAGAAAAGAAAAACAGTATCTCATCTGAATTAAAAAAGAAATCAAATGCATTGATTGAAGCTAGGATCAGAATCGGAGATTTGGAAAACGAGGTTTCGGTTGGGTCCAAAACAATACAAGAGTTAGAATCGAAGCTGAAATTAATGCAAGTAGAATTAAGAGGCTACCAAATAGGTATAATCGGGAAAGATAAAAACAATGTCGCTGAGCCGGAATTGGATAAAGATGAGGAGTCAGATAAGGATGTGGCAGAATCGGAGAAATTTGATAAAAATAAGGAAGTTAAATGCAATACGCTTCTTGATACAGATGTGATTCAGGAAGAAGCAGGTGACATTGTGGAGCCCGAAAACGAAGCTGAACGAGTAAAAGACACTAAAAAGAAGAAGAAAAAAAAGAAGTAGGTATTTTAATCCTTTTTATATTTTAATGTTTGCCATATTATGGGTTAGTACTTAACTTTGCGTTGAGAGAATTTTTAGGATAATTATTGGTTAAAAATTTAGCTGTTATATGCAGGCGTCTGTGAAGGCTCCTGCATATTTTTAAGGTCCTGTGGCTTAGTGGTGAAAGCAAGATGCTCATAACATCGAGATCGTGGGTTCAAATCCCTCCGGGACCACTGTCCAATGGTGTAGTGGTAGCACAACAGATTTTGGTTCTGTTAGCGGAGGTTCGAATCCTCCTTGGATAACGGTACATATTTTGTGTAAAGTGTTAATTATCTAAGTGTTTGTGGTGTGTGAACATAGCAAACATTAAATGGCCCATTAGTTTAACGGATAAAACCCTTGAGTCCTAATCAAAAGTTGCCTGTTCGATTCAGGCATGGGCTACATGGCTTGTTGGATGAGTGGTTTAGTCAGGGATCTGCAAAATCTCGTAGGGCGGTTCGATCCCGCCACAAGCCTCTAAAAAAAAGTAAGACAATGAACTACCCAGAGCAACAAATGCTTAAGATCCTTAATAGGGATCTGTTAAGTAATCCGATGTATGTTATTAACAATCTTCATATATATGATTGGGAATCTGACTTCCTGGCCATAACAAGATCATTGTACGCTTATGAAGTAGAGGTCAAGATGTCTAAACAAGATTTCTTTAACGACTTCAAAAAGGATAAAAAACATAAGGTTCTTAAAGACGGCATTATTAAGGTAGGTGGTGTCATAAGCTATCCTCCAAACTATTTCTACTACGCCTGTCCGCCTAATATGATTGACGTAAGTGAAGTTCCGTCTTATGCTGGACTGATTTATGTCGATGTTAGTAAAAATAGGAAGAACATCGTTAAGGCCGCACCTTTAATTCATAGACAGAAGTTTGATGTAGTGGGCAGGAAACTGGTGGATAAGTTTTACTACAATATGCTTACTTGGAAGAAAAGAGCTATTTCAAACGTGTATGCTGACCCAGCCAAGGAAAGAGAGAAGGGCGTGCGTGCCGGAGCTGAGGCTGTAAGGAAGTCGGCCTGGGATGCGTTCAGGGCGCAGTGCCCGCACATCGCTTTTCCCTATGGAAAAGAATTTCCGATGTGTGACGATCATGAACAAGATCATCCCATGAGAGACTGCATACTTCAGTGTGAAAAAGGTAGAATATTTAAAAACGTATTAAAATGAGCACCCCACGTGAATTAAGCAGGATAGCTAATAAAATAGCCAGTAAGATGACTGATGATGGATGGGTCAGCCCCGGTAGAAAGAATCTTGTCTCTGATAAGAAGGTCATGGAATTAATAGATTTGATCTTTAATGAAATATGGAGGGAATTAGATGACGGGAAAAGAGTCCATATCATAAAACAGATGATTTTTAAAAAGATTTTTGTCAGTAGGCAAAAAGATAAATACTACATACAATGCATAGAAAAAAGGGACGCCAAATAGACGCCCCTTTTCTTTTTCTGTAAGTAATTGTTATTTCATTACTTTCCTTACCAACTTAGAAACAGCTTGAGTGATAGTCCACCTGATGTTTGCATTAACGTTGATAGTCTGAGGAGTACCGTTTGCATCCAAGTTAATTACCTCCTTGTCTATTTCCAAGAACGGATCACCTGCTGTCTGGGTAATAACCGTATTAGCCGTCCGACCTCCGGCGGCCGTCACCTTAAGAGTATTTACCAGATTGTTTACATCAGTGTTCTCAGCAATATCGGAGAATACGATACTGAAAGCAAAGGATCCTGTTGCACCAGGGTCGTCGGCGATAACAGCGCCGTTGTTGGTAGCCTTACCTGCCGCCTGATAGGAGGTAGGTATTTCCAACGTCAGAGGATGAGTTTCGTCCGGAGTTAAGGAGAACGTTAATTTAGTTGAGTTACTTGTACCGTTGATTGTTACAGTACCACCTTCTTTCCCTACAGATGCAGTAGGAACTATTTTTACGAACTCAGCTACCGGAGATTGGTTGATGGTAGCACTTTTCTTAACACCCCCTGATTCGGCACCAAATTCTACTTGTTGCGTGCGTTGTACACGACCTTCGTATTTTTCACCTGATACGGTAACCGCCTGATCACCATCACCTGATCCCGGATTGAAGGTTACAAAACCTATTTTTGTTTCTGCCATGACATTTATTTTTCAATTGATTAAGATACCGACAAATATATGATTATTTTTATTCTCTTACGTCATTGGTTTATTTTTATTAAATACGTAGCGCTATGGTTTTTTTATCATATTTTAATCCTATTTATTTCTTTGCTGATTATTTATTATGTATGTTTGCAACATCAATATAAAATATTATAACCATGAAAGTAGATTTTTTTAACAGTAAGGATTTTTTAGGATCTAAAACTAAAGAAAGCAAGATCCGGAAGTTGTCAATCAGCAAAAGTAAGATAATGACTATCTCTGTCGATAATTTGAATTGGATGGGGGTAACGGATGCGGTTGTTATCGGCTTAGAAGAGGGGAAGATATTTGAAGGAGTTGAAAATACGGTCTTTTATCTGGCTGCTTCTGATGTTGAGGACGAGAGATCGTTTAAGGTAAATAATCTTGGTGTAAAATACAAGAGGATTTACTTAAAAGACCTGCTCGATTATCTTGGATGGGATATAGGAGAAAATTCTTATGCTGTGTATGATATTATAAAAGAAGACAGTAATCTATTCCGTCTTCAGCTTAGGGTAATAAAAAAGAGTAGGAGTGAAAAATGATGAACGATGTAGATATTAAAAACAAAAGAATACTGCTATTCGATTTTGACGGGACGCTTATAGAAACCGCTTCTGGGAATACGTTCGCTACAGACTTGACAGATATGAGGATTAAGATGGATGTGGTGAATAAGGCTCTTGACCTCATGCAGGAGAACGGTGTTAAGGTATTTGCTATCGTAAGCAATCAAGGAGGAGTAGAAGCTGGGTTTGTTTCTGGAGCTGATATTGAAGCTAAGATAGAATACGTACTGAGGTCCGTACATGATCTGGCGGTAAAGAGAGGCATAAGAGGCGTCCTATATGAAAAAAGGTTGTGTTATTCAAATGACGAACAAAATCCGATGAGGAAGCCTAACACGGGCATGATTGATGATATTCTTATGAAGTGTAAAGATACGGTAATGCGTGGTATGAACTTTAGTCAACTTAAGGGATGTTCGTTGATGGTCGGGGACGCCAGTGGTCTGCCAGGGCAGTTCTCTGATTCGGATAAGGTATGTGCTTATAATGCTGGTATTGACTATATGGATATTACTACATTTTTGGATAAAGATCTTGATTTAGAGTATGTATTGTCCAAAGAACATACAAGTGAAGGAATAGTTATTTTAAATAATGGCTATATATATATCCTTGAAAATCCATATGGTGTTGGTCTTAATATAAAAATCACTTTAAAAGATTTTTATAAGATTGAAACCGATGATGGAAAAACTGCAACCGTAGATGATGTGCTGAATATAAGGATTGATAAAGATCAGAATTTCAATTTATATAGTGATGTTATAAAGATAGAGGTATTAGAAGACAACACCATTAAATACACAAGCTTATATCATGAAAGTAAAGAAAACAGCGATAGTTTATCATAAATCGGATTTAGATGGCGTTGTATCGGCAGCCATAGCAACTATGTATGAACACGGTAAAAACAAGGATGTTGTTTATATCCCGTATTCGTATGAAGATGATGTTAAGAAAGTTACCAGCAAGGTGCGTGACTTAGATGTTGTTTACGTTCTTGACGTGTCTTTCGGAGCCGATTCTAAAACGGTTTTCAAAAAGTGGCTTGATGAAGGAAAGAGCCTGATGTGGATAGATCACCATAAGGGAATTATCGAAGATAGTAAGACATGGGGGTTCGTAGTTCCAGGGTTAAGGAGGGTCGGTGTCGGTGCGTGCGCTCTGGCTTCGGACCTGCTGATGGGGAAGGTGCCGGCGATCGTCAGGTGCTTATCAGACTACGATGTGTGGAATAAAGAATCTGAATTAGGCTGGGATACGGTAGTAGCTGTCCAGTATGCCTTGAGATCAAAAATAAGACTCAATGTGTTAATAGCATTGTCGTATTTGTATGATCACTTTAAAGAAAATATGAAGGACAATGAAATTGATCTTATTTTTTATGATCTCGCTAAAGAAGGACGTGCTATAATTAACTACATGGCTGGTAAAAACGAACAAGAGGTAAGTGCGTACTTGTTCGAAGCGTATGTTGATGAGGTGAAGGTCGTGGCGATGAATACTACAGAATTTAGTTCTAAAGTATTTGATTCTCTTACACGAGACTGGTTAGACGGTAGAAAAATTAAAGCTCTTATGCCATTTTGTATCATGCCAGGTGGTAAAGTCCGGTTCTCTCTTTATGAATGTGTAGAAGACAGCGTAGATTGCTGTGAGGTAAGTAAGAGATTCGGTGGTGGAGGACATGCTGGTGCTGCTGGATTCGTTATAGACGTATCAAGTGACCAGTTTAAGGACTTCCTTGAAAACCATAAACTTACTTCAATTCAATAAATTAATAAGGTCGTGTTTTAAATAGGATTGGTTTCTATCAATCCTATTTTTTTGTTGTGTGTGAGGTGGGTGGGTGATGGGAGAGAGGGTAAAAGATGTTTATGTAATGTGGGAGATATGTGAGAAAGAGGTTTATGTTATGAGGGATATGAAAGATGTTTATGTGATGGGAGAGAGGGGGTACCTATCACGAACCTCCCGCCACCGAAACGCGTTTTCTCCCCCACACCCCCTTCGCTGGAAAACCGGAAACGCGTTTTTACCTCAAACCTAAAAACTCGCTGATTATCAATCACTTATTTAAATTATTGATAATCAATGTATTATTATAACATATTGATTATAAGCCACTTAAATAAGCATATATCCTACATATTAATGTACGCGTATAATACCGCTCTTGTATGTTTTGTAAATTGCTGATAATCAGATGATAGAATCGAAATTAATACAAGTTAACAAAAAAAAGATAGCATATATATTTGTAGTAATGGTAAATGTAGTATATTTGCAATGTGATTAAGAGAGATCACGAGTTAACACAGTGAACCTATATAGTGTACCCGTTGGGCTAACTATATCTGTATCTGTAATTGCCAGCGTTGTTGGCTATTAAATTGAATATCATTTGTTTAACAATTAAAATATATTGGGATATGATTACGAAAAAAAATGTAAACAAACTACAGAATTCCGTTATCAAAGAAAATGCTGCAAATTTGGTAGGTGCTGTTAAACTGTACAACGCTCTATTTGCTAATGGAGCTGATCTAAAGGCTATTTGCAAGGCTTTGGAAATACCAGCAGAATACGCTGTAAAGGTAGCAGCCCTCGCCAAGGATAAAAAACGCCTGGTAGCTGTGTGTAGCCAAATGTTACCGAAAGTTGACGATACATTTGTTAAATTTGCTTTATACTCTAAAGTGTATAAGGATACCAATGCAGACAAAGAGAAAGGCGTTGAGGCTAAAACGGCTGATTGGTGCGCTGATAATGTGGTTTACGGTAGCGAATATAAATCATTTGGTTTTACTACTGCCGAATCATTGGAGACCAAAAAAAGCACTAAATGGTTGATAAAAGAAAACGACGAGTATAAAGCTACTTATGTGGCTGTTAAGATCAAATCTTATTCTATTCGCACTGTGGCAAAGTGTGTAAGTGAATACCTCGCACATGAAAGCAACCAACAGTAACAAGGTAGGGCGGACGCCGTTAAGTCCGCCAAAGGTTCGGCGCGTAACTTAACGCGCCTGTACGCCATTGTCAGTGGGTGCACGTCCCGCGTATGCTTTAGACTGAAGCTGACAAGCAGAGAGTTATTTTACATATTGGAGATAGATATACCGTTGCCCTTGCCGTTGGCAATTAAAGGGCTGGTATTACTGCATGAATCACCCGAATAGGCGTGATTCATGTTAGGTATGTGATTACAGTTTGGAAAACATGCCGTTGTACGAGGTTTATCTCCAGATCGAAACGTGTCTTACTTGCTTACACGAAAAAATAGAACAAGGCTGTAGATTAAATTACAGGGTACAAGCATGTAGCCTACCATGTAGGGACGTGCCGTATCAAAACGCAAGGACACAATCGCCTTTATTTGTGGCTAAGTTGTGTAGCAGACGGAAAATATAATAACAACATAGTACGGGCCTGTACACAAGAACTACGTACTAATTACGGGCTGTTGGTTGTAGCATAAAATTCGTATAGAATAGGAATGCGTGTTCGGTTCGATTCCGGAGCAACCTCTAAATTATAAACAATATAATAACATGGGAAAGAAAGCAATGATCAACGCTTTAACTGAAGCGTTCAATAAATCTAAAAACAGTTGCGTAAAAATAACATTGCGTAACTATATCGAGACGGTTGAAGCACTAAGCGAAAGTGAGTACAAAGAGGCGGAAGGTTTCTATATTGAAGCACTTAACCGCTGGGGTTAATCATAATTAAAGCATAAAGAAAATGGAAAGGAAATTTAAATCTCACATGGTAGACGTTCGCGGTCTGTCCAGGAAAGAAGCTAAAGAAAAGCGGAAAAGAGCGTATCGTGAATTTATGTTGTATCGTGATCTCAAAGAAGCGTATCATGCCGATACAGGAAAGGACAAATGCAAGCGTAAAGTTCATACATCACGAACATACGTCAAGGAAAACATAAACAGCATTTAAATAGGAGTAGGGTTGTTCCGAACGTCGGAGCAGCCCTATTTTCGTATCCTACTCTTTCTATTTACGGGTAGGTATTCTGAGAGTGAACGGCGGATGTGTGCCATATTGGTCTAAAACGAAACTAAAATAGGATAGTTTGGATATAATGCCGGTATTTTGTCTATATCATGTCGTTAAAATTGGTCTAAAACGAAACTTGAGGCGGTTTTCTGACCCAAAATATGGTGTCGGATGCCGCCTTTTTCATCTCTATGGATTGAAAATCAGGCTTATTGTATTTTTCTTAAAAACGAGGTATGCTTGATTATCAATTAGTTATGTTTTATAATACCCGTATTTTCGGACATACTTATTGTATTTTTTTTATTTTATGTGGTGGTTTTTATTAGTAGCTGACCTGTATTTTTTATCGGTTGGAGTAAGGTCTATGTTAGAGTACGGACCAGATCAGTATAATATTGTGATGGTTTTTTGCTTTTCGTTTTTGGCTTTGATTATAGGTCTGAATATCTATCTTGATAGTAGGAGTAGGCGGTAGGGCGTGGGCTGAAGGCTCTCTATTCTCTCTATGGAATGATATTATCTCCAAATCCCCCATACTCCATGCCAGAGTATAAGCTTGTAGCGCTCTCCGTATGCCGGTAGTGAGGCGGTAGGGCGTGGGTTCTATGCGGAAAGCCGGAGGATCAGCGGGAGTTGGAGAGGGGGAGAGGGAGGGCACTCCCTACCAACAAAATTCAACTCCCTACCAACAAAATTCAACTCCCTACCAACAAAATTCAATAGATAAGCGTTTTAAAACAGTGTTCTGTAGATTATTTCCACAAAATTCAATATGATAAGGGTTTAAAACAGCATTATATAGGTTCCTTCCAACAGATTAAGGGTTGAGGACTGCATTATGTGAGTATTTTTTTTTAAGCGGGATGTTTAACAATTAAAATATGGATGGTATGAACGTATATGACTTTGCGCCTGACTTAGATTTGAGTAAGGAGGTAGAAGGTTCTATTTTTGGGGTAAGAGGAATAGAAGGCAGTGATGGAATAGTATATGCTAAGGTAGTTAGCTGTGTAGACGTTAAGGATTACAGTTGTGAGAGGTGTATTTTTTTATGATTGTTATAAGGATAAATGTTTGTTATCGCGTAGTGATAGTTGTATAGATGGAGATTGGATTTGTAGGTACGAACAGGCTGCCATAGAGGGGGAGTAGGCGGCGCCTTGGGCTAAGGCCTGCGGTTGTAGGTGGAACGTAGGTCGGAGCAGAGCCTGGACAGTTTATTGTGGAACGTAAAAAAGAAGGAGGAGATAGCGATATGAAAAAGGCATTTAAGATATTTTTTATTATGTTTGTCATAGAAATAGTGCTGATAGCTATTTTAGATGCTATGGCGTAAGTGAGAAAAATTTCTTCATTAATTTTCTTATGCTTTAGACAGAATGCTCCCGTCTGCGAAGATCGGAGCATTTGCTTTATGGGATTCATGGTGCAGTAGGTCGGTTCGATTCCGGCGATCTCACACAACATTAAAAACAAAGGAGGAAAGAAAATGAAAGATGGTATTACATTACATCCAGAACACGGATTGAATCCGTCTATAGAAGTCTGCATGATATGTGGCGAAGAGATGGGGATTGCTTTATTAGGGAATAACATCAAAGGGCAGGCACCGCATCATATATGCACGGGCGGAGTATGTAACAATTGCAAAAAGATAATAGATGACGGAGGCTGTTTTATTATCGAAGTCGAGGATGGATCAGATCAAAAGAATCCGTATTGTACAGGGAGATATTGTGCGATAAAGAAAGAGGCGGCAAAGAAGATATTTGGACAGGGGCATAATATTGTGTACATGGAAAAGTCTGCATACAGTCAAATAATACCATAAAAATAAAGAAGGATATGTTTACAAAAGAAGAGCGATTATTCATATGGAAAAAGGTATATGAGATGATTGATAGGTTAGAGGATGGGGAATACATATGTGTTGCGTTAAGAAATGTAGTGTTTATGTATCTCAAAACACATAAAAATATATATGAGTTTCGTTCAGACGAAATGGTGAGAATATATTTCCCGGAATTGGAGGAGAAGATAAGTATGGCCACAGAACCAGAGGAAACAAGAACGTTTTATGGGTGGTTTGGTTGTCTTAGTCCAGAAACGAAGGAGGTAAGGCTGAATATTGTGAAAGATATTATAAAAGAATTAGAACAGCTTTTCAAGGGAAATGCTTTCATTGAATATGTAGCCCAGGCAAAGCTTGCTTATATTGCCAGAGAAGCTTCCGTCATTCTCTCAAAGATATCCGGTGGAAACTACGCTCTTGAAATTAACGAATCCGCTGAATTTATTATACGGGATAATAAGAACGGAGGTGCCATACGGCCTTCCGATACTCTTTCCGGCGGAGAAATGTTTATTACATCCCTCTCATTAGCATTAGCTCTTT
>ERZ773170.32-NODE-32-length-140281-cov-4.013300_pt1 | contig 140281 bp, 103 predicted proteins | sample MGYA00581002_ERZ773170 | MGnify/ENA primary metagenome ERZ773170 (study PRJEB29015, sample SAMEA2737811) | human gut metagenome | biome: human gut; feature: human-associated habitat; material: faeces | place: China | collected 2012 ... | reverse complement strand
CGTTTCACTATTCGATTATGCAAAGCTCAACAACCCAATGAAGTAAAATACAGCATACACCCCAGCCGACCTTTATAATGGTAGGCTGGGTTTAATCTTACTTCACCACTTCCATCAGCTTACTGAAGCTATCCACTACGTCATACTTCACGTTTTCTGGAGCAAACGTCTTGTTAACCGCATCGAAGAACTTACGGGCACATTTAATCTTGGTGGCTTCAATAGGCCGTAAATCCAGTGACGACATCGAGCCCTTGGTCTCAGCAACGAAATACACATGCTTGACCGAGCCTTCTTTGAAGGAAATAGCCCAGTCGGGGTTGTAATCGCCGACAGGGGTTGGGATCAGAAAACCACGTGGCAACTTGGCATATACCACCACATCCTTGCTGGTATCCAACTCTTCGACGAACTTGCGCTCAATTGCAGAGTCGGTAAGCACGTAATCATAGATGTGATTTTGCAATTTATTCCCAGCCTTACTGAGATCCTGTTTGCTCTGACCCGTGGTAAAGATGTCCAAATCAAACTTGTCTTCTAGCGTGTCATAGGCCAGATGCTCGATGATGACATTGGCCTTTTGTTCGTTGACCAAGCGAATGACTTCGGCAATGAAACTTTCCGGGTTGCTCTTGAATTGCGCGAAGACGTCAGCATGGAGACCTTTTAGAATTTCGGCAATGGTTCGTCTTGTAAGCAAAGTCCCCTCTGATAACTTACCAATCAAGTCGTACTGCACAGCGGAGTGGATAGAGGCGGTGTGCGATTCTGTTTCGGTAACTTTCAGCTCGAAGGCGATACCCTTTTTGAGGTCATCGTAAGTTGCCGTATCAGCCTGCTTGCCACGGTGAATGGTGTATTGTAACGGCGTTACTCGTAACCCAGCATTCTTATCATTGAGCGCCTTGATCGCATTGTTCACTAGCTCAACATCATCAAACAGTACGCTGTAGGTAGCTTTGCGATTGATTCGCCCCCACAGCGCTTTGAACTCCTGCTTTTCAAAGTTGGCGTTGGTCTGCAGTCTTTTGGGCTTGCGTCCATCTTCTACCTGCATGAGCTGGCTTTCGCTGAATACGCTGTTAATCAGCTGGAATACCTGCTCTGCATAGGGCTGCAGCTCGTCCGGCAATGCCTCTAATGTGCCGTCTTTCTTAGCTTGGTGGTATTTCTCTGTGATATTGCGCTTCTTATCGACGTAGCCATTCTGGATCAGATAAAACTCGATGTCCGTGGCTTGGTCGTCCGAGACCGTAATCGGGCCTTCCTTCGTGTTCAGCATCTTGCCCGTGAAGTAGGCCTTGTCCGCCACACGCGGGCGAGCAGACAAGGAGTCGCTAATGTCCTTCTGCAAGGCGGTCACGAAGTCCTTGTAACTTTCGCTGGCCACAACTGTCAGTACGTTAATGTCATGAACAATGGATGGGTGATCCATGCGTTCACCATTTTGATTGACGGACAAACGCAGGCCGCGCCCGACCTCTTGGCGGCGTGAAATGGTGTTATCACTATGCTTGAGTGTGCAGATAACAAACACGTTGGGGTTATCCCAGCCCTCACGTAAGGCCGAGTGTGAGAAGATAAAACGCACCGGCTCAGCTAGTGATAATAACCGTTCCTTGTCTTTGAGGATTAGATCATAAGCATCTACGTCATCCGACAAGCCCGCATTTTCACCGCGCGCAGCGGCTTTGGGATCTGTGAGGCGCTTGCTCTTCTTGTCGATGGAAAAGTAGCCGCTATGCGTCTTATCGGCCGCAATGCGGCGTAGATATTTAGCATAAGGGGCATCCCCCTCCATAAACCCATTATCAAACACTTCTTGAATGTGCTTAGCGTACTCCTCTTCAAATATTTTTGCGTACTCTCCCTTTTCATCGACAGCGGAGTAGTCCCGGTACCTGGCCACTTCGTCAATAAAGAACAACGAGAGAACCTTCACCCCTTTATCGAAGAGCTCCATCTCCTTATCAAAGTGCGCCTTGATCGTCTCACGGATCTGAATGCGGCGCAGCGCTATCTCGGAAATATCACCAATCACATCACCCACCGTCAGTTCTACGCCATTGGTAAAGCTCAAGGTGTCCGTATTGGCATTGATGTCCGATACCACAAACCCATCGCGGTATTGATCCAGCTCGTTCGATAGCACAAACAGATTGTCACCCTTACCCAGTTTGCGAGTGACGCGCTTGATGTTTCCACCGCTGAGTTTCTGTTCGAACTCTACAACCGCTACTGGCGGTTTTTTGTTTGAGATTTCGATGGATTGTAAATAGAGATAGGCATTGGTTCCCGCCAGTCCCTTCACCGAGATACCACGCACCTCAATCTTCTTCACCAGCTTCTGGTTGTAGGCATCGAGCGCATCTAGGCGGTGAATTTTGTTGTGTGTGGTCTTGTGTGTAGCGGAATAGCGCAACACCATCAACGGGTTGAAATTAGCCAAGGAATCTAGGGTCTTGCCCCCCTCCATCCGCTGCGGCTCATCGAGGATCAAGATGGGTCGGTTTGCGCTGATCACATCGATCGGGCGACGTGACTGAAAATCATCGAGCGCTTCATAGATACGGCGGTTATCTTTGCCAGTGGCGTTAAACGCTTGTACGTTGATCACCATGACATTGATACCGGCATCTGAGGAGAAACTCTCCAGATGGTGCAGCTGCTTAGAGTTGTAAATAAAGAAGCGTGCCTTCTTGTGATAGGTCTCCTGAAAGTGCTCGGCCGTGATTTCCAACGACTTGGCTACGCCCTCGCGGATGGCAATGCTCGGCACCACTATGACGAACTTGCTCCAGCCGTACTGTTTGTTCAGTTCGAAGACTGTCTTGATGTAGCAATAGGTCTTGCCAGTACCCGTTTCCATCTCGATATCAAGATTTAGCTTGGCGACCTTGGTCTTGACCAAGCTCTCCGACAACGGCAGATTTTGCTGGCGCTGCACCTGCTGGATGTTATCAAGCAATGCAACCTCACTAAGGGTTAGCTCAGCATTTTTAAAACCAGTATCTACCGCAAACAGATCACCCATACCGTTTTTGGTATTACCAGGGTCAAGGCGATAGCTCATGGCCGCATCAGAGGCCGGTGGCTGCCCCTGAAAAATATCGACGACCGCCTGCACTGCGGCAGCTTGATAGGGTTGATGTTTGAATTTAAGCTTCATTGCACCGTCCCCCTCAGATACATTTTACTTCGGTGACAGGCGACATGAGCTTGAAAATCTGCTCGACATTGATCTTGACCGCACTGTTCTTAAAGCCCGCGTCGCGGAACACAACGCGCAGCGGCTGCAGTTTGGCCAGTTCCTTCACGAAGGTTTCGTCAATGCTGCCACTGGCGTCGAAGCAGGCGGTAAGCACATTGCCATCGACAAAGAACACGTCTTTACCTTGGATGGACTGCTTGGCGATAGGCAGGGCCAGATCGACGCCCCAATCCAGCATTACTTGGAACAGCAGATCCTCAGGCGTGCGATCAGGCTTGATGTTGTCAACAAACAAGTCGAGATTGGCTTTTTCCAGCACATCGGGGCTGTAGTAGACGTCAGCCATGTTCGATGTATCGACTTTAAGCAGGCGAAATCCTAAGTCAAGTTCCGTATTTCTTGTAGCCAATATTTCTGAAAATTCTTCTCTAATTTTTTTTGCAGCTCTCCGAATGCGATTTTTTCCAATCTCCGAAACTACTGAGTATCCAAGTTTTTTGGCTTCAGACTTCTCGTCACATTCCTCGGGCAATTGAACCATTATGAATCGACGATTTGCCCCATCTTCCGCATTCAAAAGCATAAGTGCATGCGCCGCCGTGCACGAGCCAGCGAAGAAGTCGATCAATATATCGTCATTCTTGCAAATTGATTGAATTAGTCTCTTTGCTACCTGAACCGGTTTCGGTGTATCAAAAGGAATTTTAAGGTCAGCAAGCAAAGCGTCGTCACTGCCACCGTAATAAAGTAGAGAAGGGATATTTTCGAATAAATTGTCATTCAGCCGATATTTTCTTGTTGGCTGCGTCTTCTCGTCTGGACCGAAAATAATCAACCCTGACTTCAAGAGTTCTTGCATTGTTGCAGGAGGGTTTCGCCACCCACGCTCAGGAACAGGGCACTCCTTCCCTGTTACAGGATGAATTAGCGGAATGAAATAATCTTCCGGTGCTTTTTTCTTATTCGGCCACGCCATAGAAACCGGACGGAAGACGTCGCCATTGTCATCGATTTGATTATATGCCTTTTCCCCCCCAGTTAGATCTTGCTGGTTTACCCAATCTTTGTATTCTTTCCTTGCTTTTTCAGTTACCCCGCCCTCCTTGCTAAGAATCTGCTTGGCTTTTGCAAGCATTTTTCCTGCATTCTCTTTTGGTCGCTGGAACTCGCAGGTTGTCTTGAAGAATTCTCGATCTTTGCAGTAAATACAAATTAGCTCATGCTGCTGCGCGACACCTGTGGCATCACCTTTTGGATTTCTCTTATCCCACACAATAGTTCCGAGATTATTCTTCTCACCATATATTTCTGCCAGAAGCTTCTCCAGGTTGGGATATTCATTCTCATCAATATGAATTACGATTAATCCATCATCTCGTAGCAAGTTGCGCGATAACTTTAGTCTCGAATACATCATGGACAGCCAGTCTGAGTGAAAGCGCCCGCTTGTTTCGGGGTTGGCTGTTAAGCGGTTTCCTTCTCTATCCACCTGATTTGAACGAAGAAAAAACTCAGAGACCTCGTCTACAAAATCGTCGGCGTAAACAAAATCGTTTCCCGTGTTGTACGGCGGGTCGATATAGACCATCTTGATTTTGCCAAGATAATTTTCCTGAAGCAGCTTCAGCGCGTCGAGATTATCTCCCTCGATAAAGATATTCTTGGTAGTGTCGAAGTTGACGCTCTCTTCAATGTGTTCGCCTTTTGAATTTTTTGTCGTACGTACTGGACGGAGCGTCTTTGCAATCGGTGCATTTGCAGTGAGCAGTGCCTCGCGCTTACCAGGCCAATTCAGCTGGTAGCGTTCCTGCGGCCCTTCTACAATCGAATCAGACAGTTCCTGGCGCAATTGGTCAAAATCCACTGCCAGCTTCACGCTACCATCCTCGCCCTTAGCTTCGGTGACGCAGCCTGGAAACAGATCGCGAATGCGAGCGATGTTGTCCTGCGTGAGATTGGGTGAATGCATTTTTAGCTTTTCCATATTCTTTTCCTCTGGCCGTTATGCTGCTTATTGAAAAGGCATAGCGGCTCACAATTCAAGTTCGTATTGGTATGGTTAGTTGCCTTGCTGCCAGTCCTGGCAAAAGTGCAGGCGCAGGCTCTCGAGTGCAGATGGCAAGCTGCCCTAGCAGGTCACGTCCAGGTAGGTTGCCGCACGGGTGATGCCGACGTACAGGTATTTATCGAACAGCGCCGGGTGCAGAGTGGCGAGCTGGTCAATGCTGACAAAGAACACCGCCTCGAACTCCATGCCTTTGATGTGCTGGATGTCGAACACGCGCACGTTACTTTCTCTTCTCCCTCTTCATCGTCTACCACAACACGAGCAATGGCAGGCTCCGCCACCAGTACCTGATGGTTTTCGCGGTTCGCCTGACTGATCTTACCCAGCCTTTGGATGGCTGAACTGGACGTCATTGCGTTGATGCTTGCCAGCGCATCGGAACCAAGTGTCCGCCCATCGTACAGCTTGCCCCTTTCGGTTTCAGCGATGCTTTCGAGTTGCGCCAATGCTTCACCAGCGATCTCCTCGATATGTTTCCTTGACTCGTCATTTAGGCTCTGCGTCATGCATTCTCTCTCCCTGTCAATTCTTCAAGTTCGTTTTTAAGCTGTCGCAATTGCGCGTTGATCTCTACTTTGCGGTTAAATTGTTTTTCTTTGGCAAGTCTACTGGCAGCTTTCTCAACCTCACGCTGCTTGGCTGCAACCATTTCGACACGTGCGACCAAGTCCGCGAGACTTTCTTGTGGGCGCGCGGGCATGGGGATCAGGCGGTGAAGCACCTGCTCATACAAGCCGCCTAGATCGAGTGCTAAGGGTATTGCGGCACGCTCACTGTCACTCGGCAACCAGGCTGTCGCAAAGTAGCTACTCAAGACCCAACGACTGGCGTCTGACTCATTGGGGCGTTTGTATGCAGCGATCACCTTTGTTCGGCCATCAAAGCTCAGCTCGAATATGATGGGAAACTGCACTGCGCCATCGATACAATGTAAAACGTCCAGATTCAGCTCCGATGTCTTGAGCTGGATCGAGAAAATCTGAAGCTCTGGTACTCCCGGCCTAGCGGGCAGGTTAATCGTTTCTGGGGCCAACTTGTATCGCCAGACGATCAGCTCCACCTGCTCGATGAACAAGTCCTTCAGCCTTGTATTGGCGCCGCTATGTTCGTAGATCTTATTCTTTGGCAGGGTACGACCAAAGGCGGCCTGCTTCGGGTAGTTTATCAACGCGATATTCGACTCAAATTGGATAGGCTGACTCATCCGGCCTCCTGAATCACTAGGAAGGTGATCAATTCGAAGTCGTCTAGCCCGACGATAGTATTGACCAGCGCGGTAGTCTTACCGGCGAAGAAGAGGCTGTCCAGATCCTTCTCTTCCTTCACTTCGATCATTGAGCGGATAGCTTTGCCAAGCAGATCTGAATACACTTGCATCTTGCTGCCATCGGCCGTTTCCTTGTTGAACAAGAGACAGGCGTCTGTAATAGGCTGGGTTTGCCCCTTGCAGCAGCTACGTACCAGATCCAGCAAGCGTTTGACCTCCGTGTGATCGTGAATGACTTCACCCTCGCGATTAATGTAGACGAGGTAATAAGGGTGTAGCCGGTTGTGCTGACTGACGTTGACGCTTGGATTCCGGTTGCGCAGCGTGAAGATCACACCCGGGCGCAGGCCCATCTCCGGCTTGGCAGACACTACGGCGTGCATTCCGTTTGGCACGTTGCTCAATTCGCCATTAGCCTTCACATAGTTGAGCAAATCCATTCGGAAGTCATTGAGCCCGAGATCAGTGATCGACACTCCGGTTTTCAGGTCTTCCAGCTCAATCACTTCCTCTTGCAAACGTCGCAATTGCTCTTTGCGATAAGACACGTCGTTGGCTTGGGCGCTCAGCACATTGTCGTCACCGGTGGCTGTGACATCAGCAATCATCATCCGGCTCTCAACCCGTTCCTTGAGGTTGATGTATTCGTCGAGAGAGATGTCTGGCCAGTAGTTAACCAGTTGGATGCTGCTGTTGGGTGAACCGATGCGATCCACACGGCCGAAGCGCTGGATGATGCGCACGGGATTCCAGTGGATGTCGTAGTTGATGAGGTAGTCGCAGTCCTGCAGGTTCTGACCTTCAGAGATACAATCGGTGCCGATCAACAAGTCTATCTCTGCCGCCTCATTTGGCAGCACGATGGCTTTCTCCTTCGAGTGTGGTGAGAAAAGGGTGAGCAGTTCTTGGAAGTCATAGCTCTTCTTAAGCGTGCTCTTCGGCACCCCTTTGCCAGTGACTTTTGCACTGTGCAAGGTTTGTGTGGCCAGCAATTCCGGAGCCAAATTGGCATATAGGTAGTCAGCGGTGTCGGCGAAGGCTGTGAAGATCAGCACCTTCTTGTTTCCAGGATTCAGCGGTGCTGCGACTTTTTCCTGAACCAGTGCTTTGAGATGCTGTAGTTTGGCATCATCGGCAGCCGTGATCTTGTTCATCGACGTCAGTAAGGCATCAATGATTTCCAGATCAATCTTCAGGTCGTGCTCCCAAGAAGGCAAGTCCATATCTGCGAGGCTGATTTTGACCTTGCCACCGATCTCGCTGTCACCGATGCAGGGCAGGTCGTCGTCCGCATCTAGGTTTTCTAACTGGTCGGTGAGGTCATTGATTCTACTGTCAATGCCACTGAGGTCGCTAGTCTCATTGAAAGTGCTGATCTTGGCCAGCGTATTCATGTGGTTCGCGCGCAGGGACTTGAGCGTCAAGCGGAAGGACTCAATCGAACTTTCCAGACGCTTGAGCAGGTTGGTCGTCATCAATGCCTGCAGGCTCTTTTCGCGGTCGACTTGTTTAAGCTTGCCTTTCCCTGCAACCTGAGTGTCATACATCTCTTCGTACTTCTTGAGTCGACTGGGCAGGATGTAGCTGATTGGGGCGTAAACAGCGAGCTTGAGTAAAGAGAGCCGCTCGAAAATTTCGTTAAAACTCATCACATCCGTTCGCTGCGTGAGCGAGCAGTGGAACGACAAGGGTTTGCGGCGCTCAGGGAATTGGCCGATTTCCTTGGTATCGTAGAAGGTCTGAATATGCTTGCGCGAACGTGCGATGGTGACGCTGTCGAGCAATTCGAAGAAGTCGAAGTCCAACGAATCTAGGATCGCCCGCGCTGTGCGATCTTCCGATGGAAGCTTTGCCCATGCATTGAAGCTAGCCTGTGCGCCACGGAAAATGTCCTCTACCGTCTTGCCAGTACGCAGCTTCTTGCTGAGGTTTTCGGAATCGCCTTCGTAGGCCAACGCCAGTTGGTTTCGCAGGTCGTTGAAGCGGTTGTTCACCGGGGTGGCCGAAAGCATCAGCACCTTGGTTTTCACGCCCTCCGTGATAACCTTGTTCATCAGCTTTTGGTAGCGGGTTTCCTTGTCCTTATAAGCATCATTGTTGCGGAAGTTGTGCGACTCGTCGATGATAACAAGGTCATAGTTACCCCAGTTGATGCGATTCAGCGGTGTGCCGAACGACTCACCGCTCGTACGGCTGAGGTCGGTATGACAAAGCACGTCGTAGTTGAACCGGTCGCGAGCAAATATGTTGGTCTTGAGGTTACGGCTGTAGTTCAGCCAGTTGTCCGCCAGCTTCTTGGGGCATAACACCAGAACTGACTTGTTGCGCAGTTCGTAATACTTTATCACGGCCAGCGCGGTGAAAGTCTTACCCAAGCCCACGCTGTCGGCCAAGATGCAACCGTTGTAGCTCTCAAGTTTGTTGATGATCCCGGTGGCAGCATCTTTCTGGTAATTGAAGAGTTTGTTCCAGATGAGTGTGTCTTGATAGCCCGTGCGGTCGTTCGGCAGAGCATCCTCGTTAATGTCGTCCAGAAACTCATTGAAGATATTGTAGAGCATCAGGAAGTAGATGCTCTCGGGCGAGTTTTCTTGGTAGACGGACGTAATGTGGTCGCAGATCTGTGCCGTTACATCCTCCAGCTTCTCGGGGTCTTGCCAGATCTGGTTAAACAGACTGAGGTAGGTCGCCGTAAACGTCGACTCGTCCATTTTGTTGACGAGGTTTGAGACAGCATTGCCCTGCTGGTAGCCAAGATCGACGGCGGTAAATCCGTGCAGTGGCATGTAGGCAGTCTCTGTGGCGGCGGCCTGAACACAAGCAAACTGCTGCATCGGAGCCTTGCTGCGATTGGACTTGAATGTTGCCTTGCGCCGCATCCAGTCCGCGCACTCTTTTGCAATTGCGCGCTGGGTCAGTTTGTTACGCAGCTGAATTTCGAACTCACTCCCGTACAAGCTCCGTTCGCGGTCAGCCTTCAGTATGTGGAATTCTTTGCGTTCCTTGCGAATCTTGTCGGTAACCTCGTTAGCGGTAAACGTCGGCGAGGTAAAGATGAATTGCAGCTCGTCGATTTTTTCCAGCTCTGCTTTGAGCGCTTCGAACGCGTATATCGAAAAGCAGGAGGCAGCGATCTTCAGGCGAGCACTAGGTTTGAGCGTCTGCTTTAGGTCGTCTCCGAGCAGGCGGTTGATATTGTCGATCAGTTCCATTAATAGTCAGCCTTCTTAGTGGCTCTATAGCCTGGTGCCAGTAAGGCATTTTTTACGCCGTAAATTGCGAGATGATCTTTGAGCCATAACCGGTACTCCGGTCCACGAAGGCAATGATCAGGTGAGCAGTCTACCCGCCAGCGCTGCAACATATAGCCCACCACCGCAGCGCGAACGCGCATTCTGATCGAACCATCTGTCATCCCGTAGTCCATCTTGATAATATCGGGTCGCTCAACGCTCGGGTGCGGCACGAAATCCAGCTCGACGATGCGCGTCCACTGGATATCATTATGCGGTCGTTCGTTGGCCTGTGGCTCCTCGTCGAGCAATGTTGGTTCTTCGATGCGGGTGACGACGAAATCCCGAAACTCTCTACTCTTGCGATCAAAGGCCCGTACGTGCCAGCGCAGGCCGGTATCAACCAAGGCAAAGGGCACAATTACCCGCTTGGACTCGCCGCTGCTCATCGAGTGGTAGCGGATGGCGACGGGTCGCTTAGCGTGGATTCCTCGGCAAATCGTGGCTAACACATCCATTTTGGGAATGCTTAGGGCTGCGGGGGATTCGCATGGTAGCAGTGCCTGCATTGAGCCATTCACTCCATCGCCAAAACCGAGAGACAGCGCCGACAGAATGCGCAGCGATGCGTGCTCGAATAACGGGGAGAACTCCTGACCGATGCGATAGATCTTGTTGCTACCATCGAAGGTGATGTTATGCGGCACAATTTCCCGGTATAAAGCCAAATCGCGAGTCGCCCCTGCCGGAGCCACACCGAAGCGCTCAATCAGATCTGGGCGACCGATCTCACCGAAGAAGTAGAGCCGAAAATCGATGTAGGCCAGCCGATCGCGCTGGACCAGACTCAAGTCTTCAAGCCGCTTAGGAGGGGAACTAGACATGAATAATCACTATATAGGAAAATGAAAATTGAATACGGTAATCCATAAAGAGCCATGGTTGTAATCAAATTGATGACAATCATGCATTAATACTTATGTAACAGCAAGAAATGATGTCTTAAACGTAGACAATAATCGTATTGGCCGTGTTTCTATGATTGTAAAAGCTCAAGTAATCCGCTGAGAGCCTCTGTATGGGAAGCTTTTTACACCAAAGTGACCCGTCCTGAATAGCGTTGACATATAACGTTTTGCGGTTTTAGGAGAAGATGCTTGTAAAATGTTGTGGCCAACAATTTGCTCTTGCCATGTCTGTTCATCGGGATCGGTTAGCAACAGTTCGGCAATGACGCGGCTTTCCCTGCTCATGAGCGGCCCGCCCAGCAAGTCTCCTACCCATGCCTTGTCATTTTTAATCATCGAAAAACCCTCTGAAGACTGGAATGCAGCTCGCAAAAAACAAAAAGTGATTGTAATGGGGGACCGGGCGAGATGCCATGAGAAAAGGCAATTTGTGAGAGGGATGATCGCGTTATGTACAACACATAAACGGTTTTGGCGAGAGTCATGCTTTAGCCATTTCTATAAGTGAGACTGGAAATGACCCTATATCATTCCCATTAAATGCATCAGCTTAATCGATTACAGCTCAGGAAATAAAATTTTTACTGTGTTAAAGTCCCTGTAAAATCAGTTAAAAAAGGAAGATAAACGTGGCGCTGTACAATATTGCAAATAAAGAACTACATGCTTTAGAAAAAACGACATTTACTCTGGAAGGATTACAGGAACGTTATGATTTACAGGAAGCAATCAAAAAAAACATAGATATTATTGCTCCTGATTGTCTGGTGATTTCTGAAGAGTTTTCTTACTGGGAAGATAGCCGTCGGCGAATTGATTTATTGGCAATCGATAAACAGGCAAATTTAGTGGTTATCGAATTAAAACGTGATGAAACGGGGGCGCATATGGAGTTACAGGCACTACGATATGCGGCGATGATTTCCACAATGAGTTTTGCGAAAGCATGTGAATATTTCCAGACGTATTTGAAAAAACAAAACTGCGATGCCGATGCGAAAGAAAAAATACTTGAATTTGTTGAGTTGGATGAAACTGAGCTTGTTGATTTTGGTAAAGATATCAGAATCGTTTTGGCTTCATCGGATTTTAGTAAGGAACTGACTACCACTGCGATTTGGTTAAGAGATAAGGGGGTAGACATTCGATGCGTTCGTCTGACGCCTTATAGATTTAATGATGATGTTCTTATCAATGCAGAGCAAATCATACCGGTTCCTGAATTGGAAGAATATCAAGTTAAATTTCGTGAAAAACGTGATGAGCAGCTAATTAGCAGTCAGAAAAAAGAGAAGGACTATACGTGGTATATATACTCAATAAACCTCAAGATGCGGGTGTGAGCACCTGAAAGTGATCGTTAATTCGGGATGTCAGTGAGTCCGCTATATCCGGCAGTGTCTGGTTAAAAAAGACAGATATTGCTTCCCTGAACTCTCGCGTACTGCTGAAGTAGCGATTATTCCGGGCATGTTCGTTCATTAATTTCCACATTCTTTCTATCGGATTCAGGTTTGGACTGTAAGGGGGAAGGTAATGCAGCCTGATATTTACCACTTCCGCCCAGTCTTTCACTAACTGTGAACGGTGGTAACCTGCTCCATCCAGAATAACGTGGATTTTCTGGTTATAATCAGGATAAACCTTTCGTATCTCATTGAAAAAACGGGATACATTATATTCATTAATGGTTTTATATTCGCAGATTAGCGGTGACGTCAGTGCTTTCAGATTCAGCGCCCCCATGATATTCAGGCGTGTGCGGCTGCCTGTTGTTTTTACTGCTTTTTTCTGGCCTTTGCGTATCCAGCCATAGCTGATTTTAGTGGCCTGAGTCGGATGGACTCCATCAATAAAAAGAATCGGCTCATCACCCACAGTTGTTTTCAGTTCCTTATAGTATTCAATGAATTGCCTTTGTTTCTCTTCACTGAATTTATGGGGGACGCCTGACGGTTTTTTGTAGGTGAAACCATTACGATGCAGCCACTTATTCATCCCCGGAATGCTGAAAATGATGTTCCATGTCCGGGTGACAAACGCAATAACATCGCGGGTATGGTGAAATAAATTATCGGATAACTGGCTGATGAAAAGGCCGTTTGTTCAGCACTGAGTTTGCTGTCTGAGCCGCCGTTTTCGGGCTTCAGTTTTCCTTTATTCAGGAATTCGCTGATATGGTGATAAATCGTTGTCTGATGCAAGCGTAAAGCCTGAGCAATCATGGCAGAACTCCAGCCTTCGGAAGCCAGAAGAATGGCTTTAATACGATCTCTGACTCGCCCGTCACGACTGGAATCATGAAGGCGTTCAAGTTCAGCTTTTTGTTGCTCAGTAATGAATATTTTCATGTTGGACAGCATGATCTTCTGTTGCTGAAAAATCAAGCATCTTCAATGATCACGGGTATATAAGCTATGAAAAACAGTCTTAGCCAATAAGGAATATCTCAATTATTGAACATAAAATGTGAATTGTTTAGTGCAAAAAAGCAGCGTTACGTGATCTTTCCCTGACAGCAGATCCCGGTGAGCCTGCCACCATATCTTCACAAGCTTATGCTTATTACATGCAAAACGTCCCGTTTTGCATCTTTGTGCCTACGGCACACAGTGATCTTTCCCTGCCTCTGTCATGACAGAATCAAGCATCTTCAATGATGACGGGTATATATAAAGATAAAGAACTTAATAAGCGTAAATTAGCGCTTGAATTATTACGTGATTGGATAAGACAATTTAATCCAGCAAGTTATAATGATTTAATAAATGGATTAAGTGAAGACTTTAAAAAACGTACGGTTATGCTTGTCGATCAGATACCAGAGAAGCAAAAGAGTCGCTATCATATCAATGAAGATGCATTGATTACACTTCCTTCTGGTGAAATTGTTGCTATTTCTAATCAATGGGGTATTGCTAATATTGAACTCTTGATTGAGTTTGTACGGCAAAATGGTTTTGTTGTTGAAAAAGCTGAACAATAAATTTTGATATTGCTATAAATGTCTACATTGAAAAATGGGGAGAACATTTGTAGCTTTTAATATCTCAATGCAAGAGATGGCAATATTATGGGGGCACGGTATTATCAACCTTACCCCCTAAAAACCTCTTTCCGATGCCACTCCACAACCCCCTCAAAAGGGTAATTTTTTCGCACCTGTAGCAACGCAATAATTTTTCCGTCAAAATCCCAGAATGACCTCTCAATGATCTCTCCGCCGTTTACCGCATCCGATACCAGTACCCGCAGATTTTCATCCAGGCCAATCGTTCCTTTATCAAAGGTTTTATGATGTATAGCGCAAAGCGCCAGGCCATTGGGAATTTCACAAGGGCCACCATGCTGTTTCCATTTTATATGTGTCGCTTCCAGTGAGACGGTGGAGTTGCCGTAACAAATATTAAAGCTACATATTGCGCACTGGTAGTTATAAGCGCGTAATACATGTTTGCGAAATAATGGGTCACGCTGCTTACGGATTTGCTGGAGAGTAAAAAAAGGCTCGTCAGCGATTTACTGGAATCCATTGATATCCCTGGCAGTGAAATAATTACGATCATGCTCGCAAATTTTCTGCTGTTCAAGCCTGCAAGCGAAGATATATTACCTTGATCTCATATGTTTTTTTACTTCCTGTGTGCCCTAATTGCCATGCGATGTTGCACCGACGCAAACCACCGTTTACGCCGGAGGAGTTAAAAGCGCTGATGGATGCGAATAAATCAAATTAATGAACGCTCACCTTTCGCGCCAAAACTGCAAAATTGCTTCTACAAACCTGTCAGAAATAATCCCTCGACGGGCTGCCGCGCTGAAATGACTGCTTCGCAGTGCCGTCGTCCAGTTCTCCGGTGACCGGTACGCTGAACCGTAATATCCCGTGCTTAAATCGTCCGGGTCTTCATCAGGCGCGTTCGTCAGTCCTCTTTCACCTTGTTGCTGGAAGTCGACGAAAATAATATTGGCTAAAACATTATTTTGATAATTGCCATAAATAGCTTCATACGCATGAGGGAAATTTTCTTTCCAGTACCAGGTGGTATCGCCGCAAAACCACGGTGCGTCAGTAATATTATCAAGCTGAGAATGGTATTGTTTTAGATCCCTACGAAAGGCTTCAACCATATGATTAAAGTGTTGAGGGTGTGACGCGTAGTCACTGGTCATTAAGTCAAATTCGCCTTGCATCCAGCATACGCCGAGGAATTTGTTCTGCGGATTTTTTGCCAGTGCGACTCGCGTTCTGCTGACTAAATCCTGGTACAGCGGAGTATCCATTCCCCAACGACAAGCATCATGGCTGGCTCCGTGCCGTTCTGAATATGTCCCTTCGCTGCCCGCGGTAAAAGCCGATCCGCCACGGCAACACGGAACGATGAGAACCCCTGCATTATCAGGAATAAAGGGCAGTAATTTCCGTGCTATATGCAGTGCCTGGCCAACGGTGCCGTACTGTGTTTGATGATTCGTTGCCAGAGGATGGTGATAACCCAGCATATCCTGAACATCGTGTGGGCAGTGAGTCAGTGGAATAATGTCGTTAAAGTGACATGACGGGCCTCCGGGATGCGTATGCGCAAATCTCGCTAATTGTTTAATTCTGGGATGAGGCGCATCTTCCTTGTCCGGTAATGGTAGTCCTTCGCCATACGCCATGGCATTAGATTGACCAGCAACGGTAAGAACATAGTAATAATCGGGTGATATTATCGCGTTCATATAATTTTCGCGTAATTGAAATGATAAATTGATAGCAGGGCCCCTTTACTGGGGCCCTGAAGCGTTAGTTTTGTACTGTGACTTTATTATCCTTCACAGAAATCAAAACTGAATCCGTCACCGCTTTGCCGCCTGCAGCTTCACCGCCAATAATTAATAAACTATTATTCCAGAGCAATGATACTCCGTAGGCCCGACCTTGCGATAATTCGCCTGATTTATCCCATTTCCCGTTATGCCAAAGATGAATATCAGCGCTATATGATTTTTTCAGGCCTTCATGCGCATAGTTCTTACCGTTCTGGTAATTTTCTCGTGAACCTTTGAATCCGGCCCCTCCGGCAAATATAAGTGAGTCATTGCTCATGCCTGCAAAACCGCCAGCGACGCCATCTGGTGATGCGACGGGAGCAAGCTTATTCCATTTTAAATTATTACCGGTGAAATCAAGTTCAAATACGGCATCCGTTCGCAATCCTGGTTTGGCTTCGCCATTAATAAGCCAGGTTTTATCACCTTTATTCACAACCGCCGCACCAGCCGTTCCGTACCAGGGAGATTCGCCAGCGTAACTCCATTGCTGTGTAGAGGGATCAAAAGACAACAGAAACTTATTGAAGAAATAATCTTCTGCTTTTTTGTCAAAATAGTAGGCGTTAATTTTATCTATAGCGGTTGAATCTTTTCCAGCTTCGTTGAGATCTTCAAAATAGCCATTGAAGATATTCTGGTTAACACCGCCAGTAACATAAGCCTTGCCGTTGTGTACAAAAGTCACATGGCCTGCCATGCCCATCGGCGCGTGCGACATCAATTTAACCCAGCTATTGGTTTTGGGGTTGTATTTGTGTACGTCATTAAATACCTGAGTCAAGCCCTCGCTGTTTTTGCCAATGCCGCCAAACACATACAGATTGCCATCAATAAATGCAGAGGTTGCTTGATCTCTCGGTCCGCCAGGGAATGCAGCTAACGCTGTCCATCTTTTATCTTTGGCCTGTGTATCCAGCTTGTACCATGCCGTACCTGCGCTACCTAAACCAATGTAGACAGTGTCGTTATCAATTACTCCGGTACCACTTTTAAATGGCACAGGAGTTTCCGGTAATACAGACGCGTTTGCGGCAAATGAAGCCATTAGGATAGCAAGCGCTGTTATTGTTTTATTCATTGTGACTGTCTCCTGTCTACTACAGTTTAAATGACACACCAATGCGATAACTGTTTTCCGATAAATTATCTCTGCCGTTGTAAACACCCTGACGGTCAAGGTAGTCATATTCTATGTATGGCGTAATATCGGGCGTCATATGGTATTGTAGAACAAATGCATTTTCCGTCGCCCATTTCTTATGGTTTGCATAGCGATAATCGTTCTGTTTGCTGTATAGCGTCGTTTGCCATGCGAAGGTGAAATCACTATTAATATGGTAAGTGACATATCCATCCCAACGATGAACGTTATCACGAGACATATCACCGGATAAGTCTTGTTGTCGGTAAGCTTTCCAGTCGTAACGATAGCGAATGCCAAATTTAAGATCTTTTGTCGCGTCCCAGGACAGTTTTACGTAGGGTCCGTAGCGTGTGCCGTTGCTGCTAAAATGCGTTAACATTCCCGGGCGCACCGTCCATTGATCATCAAGTTTAATCGCGTAATTAACTTCAACCTGAACATCATTGAGTGCGGCATTTTCCTTTTTATTATCATGAATGGTATTCCAGGTATTACTTTCCATACTTGCCCACCATCCATTTTGCCATCCCTCACTGACTTTGAGTCGAGTCTCATAGGCGTGACTTCCACTACGATATCCACCACGTACGTCCAGTGTCGCAGCCTGAGAAATTAGTGGTGACGAAAAGCACAGTAATAATACGCCAGAAAGTATTTTAGCCTTTTTCATATATTTCACTCATTTGTAGGATACAGAAAGCAATACAAAGCCCGCATAAACAATTAGCATTTATGTTGTGTAATATTTTTTGCCAGGCTTATAGTGTCTTTGGCAACGAGTAGCTGTATTTTATATTTTTTGTATAAGGTCTCCTGTGAAAATTCTCTTTCCACATTATTTAAATAAACAGAGAACCAGATTAAATACCTGAGTATAAAATCTCTTCTGATGTTTAATTGATTTGAATGTTCGTAAGCTATATCACTTACTCAATCCATTTTACCCAGAGTCATAAAATAGAGTGTCTGTTGATCTCATTTTCATATTCCTTTCAGACTGAAGTGAGTTTTCATCACCCGATGAGAAAGAACTGAAGTGATGTTTGCCATAGATTGCGAGATGCCCTGTCTCATTGACTATCGCGGTGCACCTTTATACCTGTTATACCAGATCAAAAATCACGCAATCCATACAACAAAACGAGATTTGCAATTCGTGTCACAAAATATGTCGATCTTTTTCTAAGAGGAAGATGCCATGTGAAGCCAGACGAACACTTGAGGTGGTCTTCAAAAACTAAAGGCATTCTTTTAACTATTTGTTTTATAAATGATTTATTTAGGGTCTAAACAAGGGAAGCTTTGCAAGCTAACTCAGTGAGCGTGGTGAAAATAAGTGTTTACCCGCCATCAGGCTGATCATAATTCTCATCATGAAATATGTTTCCTGGTTTTTGGCTTGTAAGTGGTCACCCCTGAAGTCGGTCTGGAAAGGCTTGTAGATGTTGGTGTTTTCAGGATGATGTTTCAGATAGTTTGTTTGCCGTATCGCCCGGCGAATAGCTGTGATTGAGGAAGGTTTAAGTCGCAGTGACCAAAGCCATATTTACCAACGAATGTAGATGAAAAGGCGTCTCCTGCGTTCCCCCATATCTCCAGGAAATACACAGTCTGAAAAAGGAATGTAACAATCTCATGGCGTAAGCTGACGAACCAGGCAGGAATAATCGCTAGGGACCTAAGCATTAGCATGATAATAGCCACTAAGAAATTACTGCGTTCCATGAAATAGCCATTTTGTGGCAAATGCAGTTGACTAATAATGTCATATGTGAGACGGCTAGTTGAACAAATATTAAATTTTGCTGAATTTTTTATGTTGATTTTACTTGTTACAGAACATATCACATGATATATAGATAAGATTAGTTGCATTAATGATGAGGGTTATTATTCGATTCGTATCAGATTGATAAATATATAAAGGTACATAGCATGCAAGAGCATGGCGTTTGTATGGCAAAGTTATTATAAGTAACTATCGCTACTCCATTTAAGTTCACTCAGAAGAACTGGTCCACTTACGTTAGTTATTAAGCAAACGTTCGCTTTTATAAACATAATCAGGATTAAAATGTTGGATTATTGCTAACCCAGCACAGCTAGTGCGCGTCTGTAATTATAAGGGAAAACGATGAAGAATAAGGCTGATAACAAAAAAAGGAACTTCCTGACCCATAGTGAAATCGAATCACTCCTTAAAGCTGCAAATACCGGGCCTCATGCTGCACGTAATTATTGTCTGACATTACTTTGTTTTATTCATGGTTTCCGGGCGAGTGAAATTTGCCGATTGAGGATTTCGGATATTGATCTTAAGGCAAAGTGTATATATATCCATCGATTAAAAAAAGGCTTTTCAACAACGCACCCGCTATTGAACAAAGAAATTCAGGCTTTAAAAAACTGGTTGAGTATCCGTACTTCTTATCCGCATGCTGAGAGCGAGTGGGTATTTTTATCACGTAAGGGGAATCCACTTTCTCGGCAACAGTTTTACCATATTATCTCGACTTCCGGTGGTAATGCCGGGTTGTCACTGGAGATTCATCCGCACATGTTACGCCATTCGTGTGGTTTTGCTTTGGCGAATATGGGAATAGATACGCGACTTATCCAGGATTATCTTGGACATCGCAATATTCGTCATACTGTCTGGTATACCGCCAGCAATGCAGGGCGTTTTTACGGCATCTGGGATAGAGCCAGAGGACGACAGCGTCACGCTGTTTTATAGAGATAGTTGAGATACCAGGGATGGTGTTAAAAACTACATTATTCTTACGATATATCAAAAATGATTAACCATTTATTAATTGATGTTATTGTAAGTATGATTCTTAATTATCATAATAAACATTAAGTTAACCATATCCATACAAAATACAATGGTTTATGTTCTTCAAAATAAATAAACAAAATCATTCATAAATTTACACATCACTTAAATTCGCCTGTTTCCATACTTTTTTCTTTATTTTTTAAGCAACTGGAAGTTAATCCACTGCAATCTATTGTTATATTGAATCAAATCAATGAAAATAGATGTTGTCACATCAGTGATATTTTATTTTTGTATGATATTTAATGTAATTGACTGATAGCCACATCACTTCGGGTGTGGTTATCTTTTTATCTATTGGGCTAATTTTGACCGATTGAGGTTTCCTATAGGTATTCATTCAAATATATCTCAGTCAGGAGTACTACTATTGTGAGTAAACGTCGTTATCTTACCGGTAAAGAAGTTCAGGCCATGATGCAGGCGGTGTGTTACGGGGCAACGGGAGCCAGAGATTATTGTCTTATTCTGTTGGCATATCGGCATGGGATGCGTATTAGTGAACTGCTTGATCTGCATTATCAGGATCTTGACCTTAATGAAGGTCGAATAAATATTCGCCGACTGAAGAACGGATTTTCTACCGTTCACCCGTTACGTTTTGATGAGCGTGAAGCCGTGGAACGCTGGACCCAGGAACGTGCTAACTGGAAAGGCGCTGACCGGACCGACGCTATATTTATTTCTCGCCGCGGGAGTCGGCTTTCTCGCCAGCAGGCCTATCGCATTATTCGCGATGCCGGTATTGAAGCTGGAACCGTAACGCAGACTCATCCTCATATGTTAAGGCATGCTTGTGGTTATGAACTGGCGGAGCGTGGTGCAGATACCCGTTTAATTCAGGATTATCTCGGGCATCGAAATATTCGCCATACTGTGCGTTATACCGCCAGTAATGCTGCTCGTTTTGCCGGATTATGGGAAAGAAATAATCTCATAAACGAAAAATTAAAAAGAGAAGAAGTTTGATTTAACTTATTGATAATAAAGTTAAAAAACAAATAAATACAAGACAATTGGGGCCAAACTGTCTATATCATAAATAAGTTACGTATTTTTTCTCAAGCATAAAAATATTAAAAAACGACAAAAAGCATCTAACTGTTTGATATGTAAATTATTTCTCTTGTAAATTAATTTCACATCACCTCCGCTATATGTAAAGCTAACGTTTCTGTAGCTCGACGCAACTTCCTCATTCTTCTCTCCAAAAACCACCTCATGCAATATAAAAAACTGCAAATAAAGATAACTATAGAACATTAAGCCAACAAATAAACTGAAAAAGTTTGTGCGCGATGCTTTCCTCTATGAGTCAAAATGGCCCCAAATGTTTCATCTTTTGGGGGAAAACTGTGCAGTGTTGGCAGTCAAACTCGTTGACAAAACAAAGTGTACAGAACGACTGCCCATGTCGATTTAGAAATAGTTTTTTTAAAGGAAAGCAGCATGAAAATTAAAACTCTGGCAATCGTTGTTCTGTCGGCTCTGTCCCTCAGTTCCACAGCGGCTCTGGCCGCTGCCACGACGGTTAATGGTGGGACCGTTCACTTTAAAGGGGAAGTTGTTAACGCCGCTTGCGCAGTTGATGCAGGCTCTGTTGATCAAACCGTTCAGTTAGGACAGGTTCGTACCGCATCGCTGGACCAGGATGGAGCGACCAGCTCTGCTGTCGGTTTTAACATTCAACTGAATGATTGCGATACCGATGTTGCAAGTAAAGCTGCTGTTGCCTTCTTAGGTACAACAATTGACACGAATCATACCAACGTACTGGCTCTGCAAAGTTCTGCTGCGGGTAGCGCAACAAACGTTGGTGTGCAGATCCTGGATAAAACAGGGACTGCGTTGGCTTTGGATGGTGCGTCATTTAGTGCACAAACCACCCTGAATAACGGAACCAACACCATTCCGTTCCAGGCGCGTTATTATGCCATTGGTGCCGCAACCCCTGGCGCAGCTAATGCGGATGCGACCTTCAAGGTTCAGTATCAATAACCTACCTAGGTTCAGGGACGTCATTACGGGCAGGGATGCCCACCCTTGTGCGATAAAAATAACGATGAAAAGGAAGAGATTATTTCTGTTAGCGTCGTTGCTGCCAATGTTTGCTCTGGCCGGAAATAAATGGAATACCACGCTGCCCGGCGGAAATATGCAATTTCAGGGCGTCATTATTGCGGAAGCTTGCCGGATTGAAGCCGGTGATAAACAAATGACGGTCAATATGGGGCAAATCAGCAGTAACCGGTTTCATGCGGTAGGGGAAGATAGCTCACCGGTGCCTTTTGTTATTTATTTACGGGAATGTAGCACGGTGGTGAGTGAACGTGTGGGTGTGGCGTTTCACGGTGTCGCGGATGGTAAAAATCCGGATGTGCTTTCCGTGGGAGAGGGGCCAGGGATAGCCACCAATATTGGCGTAGCGTTATTTGATGATGAAGGAAACCTCGTACCGATTAATCGTCCTCCAGCAAACTGGAAACGGCTTTACTCAGGCTCTACTTCGCTACATTTCATCGCCAAATATCGTGCTACCGGGCGTCGGGTTACTGGCGGCATCGCCAATGCCCAGGCCTGGTTCTCTTTAACCTATCAGTAATTGTTCAGCAGATAATGTGATAACAGGAACAGGACAGTGAGTAATAAAAACGTCAATGTAAGGAAATCGCAGGAAATAACATTCTGCTTGCTGGCAGGTATCCTGATGTTCATGGCAATGGTGGTTGCCGGACGCGCTGAAGCGGGAGTGGCCTTAGGTGCGACCCGCGTAATTTATCCGGCAGGGCAAAAACAAGTGCAACTTGCCGTGACAAATAATGATGAAAATAGCACCTATTTAATTCAATCATGGGTGGAAAATGCCGATGGTGTTAAGGATGGTCGTTTTATCGTGACGCCACCTCTGTTTGCGATGAAGGGAAAAAAAGAGAATACCTTGCGTATTCTTGATGCAACAAATAACCAATTGCCACAGGATCGGGAAAGTTTATTCTGGATGAATGTTAAAGCGATTCCGTCAATGGATAAATCAAAATTGACTGAGAATACGCTACAGCTCGCAATTATCAGCCGCATTAAACTGTACTATCGTCCGGCTAAATTAGCGTTGCCACCCGATCAGGCCGCAGAAAAATTAAGATTTCGTCGTAGCGCGAATTCTCTGACGCTGATTAACCCGACACCCTATTACCTGACGGTAACAGAGTTGAATGCCGGAACTCGGGTTCTTGAAAATGCATTGGTGCCTCCAATGGGCGAAAGCGCGGTTAAATTGCCTTCTGATGCAGGAAGCAATATTACTTACCGAACAATAAATGATTATGGCGCACTTACCCCCAAAATGACGGGCGTAATGGAATAACGCAGGGGGATTTTTTCGCCTGAATAAAAAGAATTGACTGCCGGGTGATTTAAACCGGAGGAATAATGTCATATCTGAATTTAAGACTTTACCAGCGAAACACACAGTGCTTGCATATTCGTAAGCATCGTTTGGCTGGTTTTTTTGTCCGGCTCTTTGTTGCCTGTGCTTTTGCCGCACAGGCACCTTTGTCATCTGCCGAACTCTATTTTAACCCGCGTTTTTTAGCGGATGATCCCCAGGCTGTGGCTGATTTATCGCGTTTTGAGAATGGGCAAGAATTACCGCCAGGGACGTATCGTGTCGATATCTATTTGAATAATGGTTATATGGCAACGCGTGATGTCACATTTAATACGGGCGACAGCGAACAAGGGATTGTTCCCTGCCTGACACGCGCGCAACTTGCCAGTATGGGGCTGAATACGGCTTCTGTCTCCGGTATGAATCTGCTGGCGGATGATGCCTGCGTGCCATTAACCTCAATGATCCATGACGCTACTGCGCATTTAGATGTTGGTCAGCAGCGACTCAACCTGACGATCCCTCAGGCATTTATGAGTAATCGCGCGCGTGGTTATATTCCTCCTGAGTTATGGGATCCCGGTATTAATGCCGGATTGCTCAATTATAATTTCAGCGGAAATAGTGTACAGAATCGAATTGGGGGTAACAGCCATTATGCATATTTAAACCTACAGAGTGGGTTAAATATTGGTGCGTGGCGTTTACGCGACAATACCACCTGGAGTTATAACAGTAGCGACAGTTCATCAGGTAGCAAAAATAAATGGCAGCATATCAATACCTGGCTTGAGCGAGACATAATTCCGTTACGTTCCCGGCTGACGTTGGGTGATGGTTATACTCAGGGCGATATTTTCGATGGTATTAACTTTCGCGGCGCACAATTGGCCTCAGATGACAATATGTTACCCGATAGCCAAAGAGGATTTGCCCCGGTGATCCACGGTATTGCTCGTGGTACTGCACAGGTCACTATTAAACAAAATGGGTATGACATTTATAATAGTACGGTGCCACCGGGGCCTTTTACCATCAACGATATCTATGCCGCAGGTAATAGTGGTGACTTGCAGGTAACGATTAAAGAGGCTGACGGCAGTACGCAGATTTTTACCGTACCCTATTCGTCAGTCCCGCTTTTGCAGCGTGAAGGGCATACACGTTATTCCATTACGGCAGGAGAATACCGTAGTGGAAATGCGCAACAGGAAAAACCTCGCTTTTTCCAGAGTACATTACTCCACGGCCTTCCGGCTGGCTGGACAATATATGGTGGAACGCAACTGGCGGATCGTTATCGTGCTTTTAATTTCGGTATCGGGAAAAACATGGGGGCACTGGGCGCTCTGTCTGTGGATATGACGCAGGCTAATTCCACACTTCCCGATGACAGTCAGCATGACGGACAATCGGTGCGTTTTCTCTATAACAAATCGCTCAATGAGTCAGGCACGAATATTCAGTTAGTGGGTTACCGTTATTCGACCAGTGGGTATTTTAATTTCGCTGATACAACATACAGTCGAATGAATGGCTACAACATCGAAACACAGGATGGAGTTATTCAGGTTAAGCCGAAATTCACCGACTATTACAATCTCGCTTATAACAAACGCGGGAAATTACAACTCACCGTTACTCAGCAACTCGGGCGCACATCAACACTGTATTTGAGTGGTAGCCATCAAACTTATTGGGGAACGAGTAATGTCGATGAGCAATTCCAGGCTGGATTAAATACTGCGTTCGAAGATATTAACTGGACGCTCAGCTATAGCCTGACGAAAAACGCCTGGCAAAAAGGACGGGATCAGATGTTAGCGCTTAACGTCAATATTCCTTTCAGCCACTGGCTGCGTTCTGACAGTAAATCTCAGTGGCGACATGCCAGTGCCAGTTACAGCATGTCACACGATCTCAACGGTCGGATGACCAATCTGGCTGGTGTATACGGTACGTTGCTGGAAGACAACAACCTCAGCTATAGCGTGCAAACCGGCTATGCCGGGGGAGGCGATGGTAATAGCGGAAGTACAGGCTACGCCACGCTGAATTATCGCGGTGGTTACGGCAATGCCAATATCGGTTACAGCCATAGCGATGATATTAAGCAGCTCTATTACGGAGTCAGCGGTGGGGTACTGGCTCATGCCAATGGCGTAACGCTGGGGCAGCCGTTAAACGATACGGTGGTGCTTGTTAAAGCGCCTGGCGCAAAAGATGCAAAAGTCGAAAACCAGACGGGGGTGCGTACCGACTGGCGCGGTTATGCCGTGCTGCCTTATGCCACTGAATATCGGGAAAACAGAGTAGCGCTGGATACCAATACCCTGGCTGATAACGTCGATTTAGATAACGCGGTCGCTAACGTTGTTCCCACCCGTGGGGCGATCGTGCGAGCAGAGTTTAAAGCGCGCGTTGGGATAAAACTGCTCATGACGCTAACCCACAATAATAAGCCGCTGCCGTTTGGGGCGATGGTGACATCAGAGAGTAGCCAGAGTAGCGGCATTGTTGCGGATAATGGTCAGGTTTACCTCAGCGGAATGCCTTTAGCGGGAAAAGTGCAGGTGAAATGGGGAGAAGAGGAAAATGCTCACTGTGTCGCCAATTATCAACTGCCACCAGAGAGTCAGCAGCAGTTATTAACCCAGCTATCAGCTGAATGTCGTTAAGGGGGCGTGATGAGAAACAAACCTTTTTATCTTCTTTGCGCTTTTTTGTGGCTGGCGGTAAGTCACGCTTTGGCTGCGGATAGCACGATTACTATCCGCGGCTATGTCAGAGATAATGGCTGTAGTGTGGCCGCTGAATCAACCAATTTTACTGTTGATCTGATGGAAAACGCGGCGAAGCAATTTAACAACATTGGTGCGACGACTCCTGTCGTTCCATTTCGTATTTTGCTGTCACCCTGTGGTAACGCTGTTTCTGCCGTAAAGGTTGGGTTTACTGGCGTTGCAGATAGCCACAATGCCAACCTGCTTGCACTTGAAAATACGGTGTCAGCGGCTGCGGGACTGGGAATACAGCTTCTGAATGAGCAGCAAAATGAGATACCCCTTAATGCCCCATCGTCCGCGATTTCGTGGACGACCCTGACGCCGGGTAAACCAAATACGTTGAATTTTTACGCCCGGCTAATGGCGACACAGGTGCCTGTCACTGCGGGGCATATCAATGCCACGGCTACCTTCACTCTTGAATATCAGTAACTGGAGATGCTCATGAAATGGCGCAAACGTGGGTATTTATTGGCGGCAATGTTGGCGTTCGCAAGTGCGACGATACAGGCAGCCGATGTCACCATCACGGTTAACGGTAAGGTCGTCGCCAAACCGTGTACGGTTTCCACCACCAATGCCACGGTAGATCTCGGCGATCTTTATTCTTTCAGTCTGATGTCTGCCGGGGCGGCATCGGCCTGGCATGATGTTGCGCTTGAGTTGACTAATTGTCCGGTGGGAACGTCGAGGGTCACTGCCAGCTTCAGCGGGGCAGCCGACAGTACCGGATATTATAAAAATCAGGGGACCGCGCAAAACATCCAGTTAGAGCTACAGGATGACAGTGGCAACACATTGAATACTGGCGCAACCAAAACAGTTCAGGTGGATGATTCCTCACAATCAGCGCACTTCCCGTTACAGGTCAGAGCATTGACCGTAAATGGTGGAGCCACTCAGGGAACCATTCAGGCAGTGATTAGCATCACCTATACCTACAGCTGAACCCAAAGAGATGATTGTAATGAAACGAGTTATTACCCTGTTTGCTGTACTGCTGATGGGCTGGTCGGTAAATGCCTGGTCATTCGCCTGTAAAACCGCCAATGGTACCGCAATCCCTATTGGCGGTGGCAGCGCCAATGTTTATGTAAACCTTGCGCCTGCCGTGAATGTGGGGCAAAACCTGGTCGTAGATCTTTCGACGCAAATCTTTTGCCATAACGATTACCCAGAAACCATTACAGACTATGTCACACTGCAACGAGGTTCGGCTTATGGCGGCGTGTTATCTAGTTTTTCCGGGACCGTAAAATATAATGGCAGTAGCTATCCTTTCCCTACTACCAGCGAAACGCCGCGGGTTGTTTATAATTCGAGAACGGATAAGCCGTGGCCGGTGGCGCTTTATTTGACGCCGGTGAGCAGTGCGGGGGGAGTGGCGATTAAAGCTGGCTCATTAATTGCCGTGCTTATTTTGCGACAGACCAACAACTATAACAGCGATGATTTCCAGTTTGTGTGGAATATTTACGCCAATAATGATGTGGTGGTGCCCACTGGCGGCTGTGATGCTTCTGCTCGTGATGTCACCGTTACTCTGCCGGACTACCCTGGTTCAGTGCCGATTCCTCTTACCGTTTATTGTGCGAAAAGCCAAAACCTGGGGTATTACCTATCCGGCACAACCGCAGATGCGGGCAACTCGATTTTCACCAATACCGCGTCGTTTTCACCCGCGCAGGGCGTCGGCGTACAGTTGACGCGCAACGGTACGATTATTCCAGCGAATAACACGGTATCGTTAGGAGCAGTAGGGACTTCGGCGGTAAGTCTGGGATTAACGGCAAATTACGCACGTACCGGAGGGCAGGTGACTGCAGGGAATGTGCAATCGATTATTGGCGTGACTTTTGTTTATCAATAAAGAAATCACAGGGCATTGCTAATGCAGGTACGCAATATTACCTGAAGCTAAAACCTGCACGTTAGCCCTTTGTAGGCCAGATAAGACGCGTCAGCGTCGCATCTGGCATAAACAAAGCGCACTTTGCTGGTCTGTTCCCCTCACCCTAACCCTCTCCCCGGAGGGGCGAGGGGACTGGCCGGGCACATTTTTAGACTTTGTCATCAGTCAGAGCCTGCCAATGGCAGGATCTGGTGTTCTTTTACGCTACCATGCTAATAATCAGCACAATAATCAGCCCAACCACGGAGTTGACCAGCTCCAGCAGTCCCCAGGTTTTCAACGTGTCTTTTACCGACAGGTCAAAGTAACCTTTGAACAGCCAGAATGAGGCATCATTAATGTGGGTGAGGGTGTTGGAACCCGCAGCCGTCGCCAGTACCAGCAGCGCCGGATTCACGCCAACCAGCTGACCGGTTGCTGGATCAAGGATTGCAGCACTGATAATCCCGGCGGCGGTCATCGCTGAAACCACACCCTGTCCCGTCGCCAGACGAATCAGTACGGTGATCAGCCATGCCATGATGTAGGGCGAGATATTACCGTGGGACATCAACATGCCGATGGTGTCGCCGATGCCGGTGTCGATGATGGTCTGCTTCAGCACGCCACCCGCACCGATGATCAGAATCACCATTGCAATGCTCTTCACCGCGCTTTCAAAAGCGTTCATCACCCACTGCATGTCATGACCACGCGCGGTACCAAAGAGTACGAATGCAACCACCATCGCAATAAACATTGCAATCGGCGAGGAACCGATAAAGTTAACCACTTCCCAGGCAGGGGTATCTTTTACCAGCCAGATATTGGCGATGGTGGTGGAGATCATAATGATCGCCGGGATCAGCGGCACCAGAATCGAGACACCAAAAGAGGGCAGGTTGTTCATATCAACCGGTTGATCCGCTTTCAGAAATGACGGTGTCGGGCGCTCAAGGTTGCCGAGGAATTTCGGCAAGATCAGTCCCGCACAGATTACGCTGGGAATAGTCACCAGGACGCCATAGATATAAACCATCCCCATATCTGCGCCGTAAGCATTCACCAGCGCCACCGGACCCGGTTGCGGAGGGAACAGTGAATGTGCGGTGGTGGCCGCCGCTACTGCCGGAATAGCCAGTTTCAGGAACGGGATTTTGGCTTCGGCGGCAATTACGATCACCAGCGGCGCCAGCATAATAAAGGCCACTTCATAGAACATCGCCAGACCAAAAATAAGTCCGATGATAATCACTGATATCTGAACATAGCGCAGACCGAGACGCGCCAGCAGCGTATGCGCTATCTGGTGAGCCGCGCCGGAGTCGACCATCAATTTACCGATGACCGCACCGAACACCACGATGATCGCCAGTTCCCCCAGCGTGTTGCCGAAGCCCGCTTTCATGGTGTGCAGCAGCGACATCAAATCCATGCCCGCCAGCATCCCGACGGACAGCGCCGCCACCAACAAGGCCACCATTGAATTGATTTTGAACTTCAAATTCAGTACCAGCATCAGGCCAATGCCGAATACCACCCAGAGAATGTTAAGCACATGCATAACGTTTTACCTTACCTGGTTGAACCGTTGTTATTTTGGGCGACATGTTATGTAAATTGGTCAACCATTGTTGCGATGAATGTCACATCCTCTGATCAATAACCATCGATTACCCTTTGCTGCAATTTGCAGCAACAACCAGGAGAGTGAAATTCTTGTGATGTGGTTAACCAATTTCAGATTTCGGGTTGACATGTCTTACCAAAAGGTAGAACTTATACGCCATCTCATCCGATGCGACGCTACGGCTGTGGCCGGGTTGTTCATCCGGATACCTAAACAACTCCGGGGTTCCGCGTCTCTTCGCTGTTGAACCCACTATGTGAAAGAGGAAAAATCATGGAACAGACCTGGCGCTGGTACGGCCCAAACGATCCGGTTTCTTTAGCTGATGTCCGTCAGGCGGGCGCAACTGGCGTGGTTACCGCGCTGCACCATATCCCGAACGGCGAAGTATGGTCCGTTGAAGAGATCCTCAAACGCAAGGCGATCGTTGAAGACGCAGGCCTGGTATGGTCTGTCGTAGAAAGCGTACCAATTCACGAAGATATCAAAACCCACACTGGCAACTATGAGCAGTGGATTGCTAACTATCAGCAGACCCTGCGCAACCTGGCGCAGTGCGGCATTCGCACCGTGTGCTACAACTTCATGCCGGTGCTCGACTGGACCCGTACTGACCTCGAATACGTGCTGCCAGACGGCTCCAAAGCTCTGCGCTTCGACCAGATCGAATTCGCTGCATTCGAAATGCATATCCTGAAGCGTCCAGGCGCGGAAGCGGATTACACCGAAGAAGAAATTGCTCAGGCCGCTGAACGCTTCGCCACTATGAGCGACGAAGACAAAGCGCGTCTGACCCGTAACATCATTGCCGGTCTGCCAGGTGCGGAAGAAGGGTATACCCTCGACCAGTTCCGTAAGCATCTGGAGCTGTACAAAGATATCGACAAAGCCAAACTGCGCGAAAACTTTGCTGTCTTCCTGAAAGCGATTATTCCAGTTGCTGAAGAAGTTGGCGTGCGTATGGCGGTTCACCCGGACGATCCGCCGCGCCCGATCCTCGGCCTGCCGCGCATTGTTTCCACCATTGAAGATATGCAGTGGATGGTTGATACCGTAAACAGCATGGCGAACGGTTTCACCATGTGCACCGGTTCCTACGGCGTGCGTGCTGACAACGATCTGGTTGATATGATCAAGCAGTTCGGTCCGCGTATTTACTTCACCCATCTGCGCTCCACCATGCGTGAAGATAACCCGAAAACCTTCCACGAAGCGGCGCACCTGAACGGTGACGTTGATATGTACGAAGTGGTGAAAGCGATTGTTGAAGAAGAACACCGTCGTAAAGCGGAAGGCAAAGAAGACCTGATCCCGATGCGTCCGGACCACGGTCATCAGATGCTGGACGACCTGAAGAAGAAAACCAATCCTGGTTACTCCGCAATTGGTCGTCTGAAAGGCCTGGCCGAAGTTCGCGGTGTCGAACTGGCGATCCAGCGCGCTTTCTTTAGCCGTTAATACCCACCGGCATGGCTGCGCGCCGTGCCGGTTCCTTCTTCCTTGCCGTCACTCTCTGAAGACGGATTCTGGAGTTTACGATGACTACTATTGTTGACAGCAATCTGCCGGTTGCCCGCCCGTCATGGGATCATTCTCGTCTGGAATCACGCATTGTGCATCTCGGTTGCGGGGCGTTTCACCGCGCGCACCAGGCGCTGTATACCCATCATCTGCTGGAAAGCACCGACAGCGACTGGGGTATCTGCGAAGTTAACCTGATGCCAGGCAACGACCGCGTGCTGATCGAAAACCTGAAAAAACAGCAACTGCTGTACACCGTGGCGGAAAAAGGCGCGGAAAGCACCGAGCTGAAAATTATCGGTTCGATGAAAGAAGCGCTGCATCCGGAAATCGACGGTTGCGAAGGTATTCTCAACGCGATGGCGCGTCCGCAGACGGCGATTGTCTCTCTGACGGTCACGGAAAAAGGCTACTGCGCTGATGCGGCAAGCGGTCAGCTGGATCTCAATAACCCGCTGATCAAGCACGATCTGGAAAACCCGACTGCGCCGAAGTCTGCGATTGGTTACATCGTAGAAGCCCTGCGGCTGCGTCGTGAAAAAGGGCTGAAAGCGTTTACGGTGATGTCCTGCGATAACGTGCGTGAAAACGGTCATGTGGCGAAGGTTGCCGTTCTTGGGCTGGCTCAGGCGCGTGACCCGCAACTGGCGGCATGGATTGAAGAAAACGTCACCTTCCCGTGCACCATGGTTGACCGCATCGTTCCGGCGGCGACGCCAGAAACCTTACAGGAAATTGCTGACCAGCTGGGTGTTTACGACCCGTGCGCCATTGCCTGCGAACCGTTCCGTCAGTGGGTAATTGAAGATAACTTCGTTAATGGTCGTCCGGACTGGGATAAAGTCGGCGCGCAGTTTGTTGCGGATGTTGTACCGTTCGAAATGATGAAGCTGCGTATGCTGAACGGTAGCCACTCTTTCCTGGCGTACCTCGGTTACCTCGGCGGCTATGAAACTATTGCCGACACCATGACTAACCCGGCTTATCGCAAAGCGGCCTTTGCCCTGATGATGCAGGAACAAGCGCCAACGCTGTCGATGCCGGAAGGTACGGACCTGAACGCCTATGCGACGCTGCTGATCGAGCGTTTCAGCAACCCGTCTCTGCGTCACCGTACCTGGCAGATTGCAATGGACGGCAGCCAGAAGTTACCGCAGCGTCTGCTGGACCCGGTGCGTCTGCACCTGCAAAACGGCGGTAGCTGGCGTCACCTGGCGCTGGGCGTGGCGGGCTGGATGCGTTACACCCAGGGCGTGGATGAGCAGGGTAATGCCATTGACGTGGTTGACCCGATGATGGCGGAGTTCCAGAAGATCAACGCGCAGTATCAGGGTGCAGACCGCGTGAAAGCGCTGCTGGGCCTGAGCGGTATCTTTGCCGATGATCTGCCGCAAAACGCCGACTTTGTTGGCGCGGTGACGGCGGCATATCAGCAGCTGTGTGAGCGCGGTGCGCGCGAGTGTGTGGCTGCGCTGTAACTAACTGATTACCCTACAGACTTACTGGTCAATCAAACTAATATTTGGTTGACCAGTTTTCGTTTTTTTGCCCACCTGTACGTGCCAACATCCAGTGCTAATGGTATAGTTTGAGCTTAACGGGTGCCGTAAAATTGCCCGTTGTAGGTCGGATAAGGCGTTCACGCCGCATCCGGAAAAAATTTGATTAACCGCACCTAACGGACACAACACCATGAAATCTGCCACCTCTGCGCAAAGACCTTACCAGGAAGTCGGGGCGATGATCCGCGATCTGATCATAAAGACGCCGTACAATCCTGGCGAACGGCTGCCACCGGAGCGTGAAATTGCAGAAATGCTTGATGTCACGCGGACGGTGGTACGTGAAGCGCTGATCATGCTGGAGATCAAAGGGCTGGTGGAAGTGCGTCGGGGTGCAGGTATCTATGTTCTTGATAGCTCAGGCAGCCACAACGCAGACAGTCCGGATGCCAACGTCTGCAACGATGCCGGTCCTTTTGAGCTGTTACAGGCGCGGCAGTTACTGGAAAGTAACATCGCCGAGTTTGCCGCCCTGCAGGCTACCCGCGAAGATATCGTCAAAATGCGCCAGGCATTGCAACTGGAAGAGCGTGAACTGGCTTCCAGCGCGCCGGGCAGCAGCGAAAGCGGTGACATGCAGTTCCATCTCGCTATTGCCGAAGCAACGCATAACAGCATGCTGGTGGAGTTATTCCGTCAGTCCTGGCAGTGGCGGGAAAACAATCCAATGTGGATCCAGTTGCACAGCCACCTGGATGACAGCCTGTATCGCAAAGAGTGGTTGGGCGATCACAAACAGATCCTCGCCGCGTTAATCAAAAAAGATGCCCGAGCGGCGAAGCTGGCAATGTGGCAGCATCTGGAGAATGTGAAGCAGCGCTTGCTGGAGTTCTCTAATGTTGATGACATCTATTTCGATGGCTATCTGTTTGATTCATGGCCGCTGGATAAAGTCGACGCCTGATCCCTCATTTCTGGTGCAAAGTTTAACCGCTTTGCACTATGTATGTTCCCTGAATAGTTAATTATGTTCTGCAGAATATATTATGCGTAAATTAATCATTACGTACGATATATTGTTTTGGAATAATTATATATCAGTTTAACGCTGAGAAATTATTCGGAATAATCAGAATATGTTAACGTATTTCCGTTATGTTTAATGACTTTTGTCAAATGATACCTTTTTAAATTAAAAGTCAGTGGATATTCTTTTCTGTACAGTGTTTTATCTTTGGCGGATCTTATAAATCCCTTATGAAAGTGCCAGGGACGCAATGAGCATAAAGGAATGATTATGGAATATGAGCATCAACCCAGTGGTGTCCGGCAGCCAGGGCAGGATACAGATGCCACTAAACGTCAGGAGTGCGCAAAATGATGCGCCAATCAGTTCAGACGGTATTACCTGAAAGTACAGGAAACAATACGTTATCGCTGCGTGATTCCGTATGCCGGGATCTCTTTCAACTTTTTAGTTCTCCCCATTCACCGCTACCAATATTACTTGTTTCAGGCATGCCTGAGTGGCAAGGGCATAATCAGAGCGACAAGCTTCTCCAGAGTTGGTATTGCCGCCAGTTACGTTCCGCGCTTTTATTTCATGAGCCACGTATTGCGGCATTGCAGGTCAATCTGAAAGAAGCCTATTGCCACGAGTTGGCCATTAGTCTGGAGATGATGCTGTACCACGATGATGAGCCGCTAACGTTTGACCTGGTCTGGCAGAAGGGGAGCTGGCATCGCACGATGCCGCAGTAAATGACGGGAAACGCGATACGCGCAAGACGTATCGCGTTAGGTCACAATTAGTGGGAGGTTCTGATTGCTGCTTTCAAGGCCGGAAGCCGGGACGGACTGGCACTGAGCTTATCAATCCCCATGGTGAGCAGTCGTGCTGTTTGCTGGATATCTCCAGCCATTTCGCCGCACATACTGACCGGAATTTCATTATTACGTCCGGCCTGACACACCATAGCAATAGCGTTAATCACCGCGTCATTACAATAATCGACCAGTTTCGCGACGGTGCTATTTCCTCTGTCTGCCGCCATAATATATTGCGTCAGATCGTTGGTGCCGATGGAAAAGAAATCGACTTCACTGGCTAATTTGTCTGCAATCATGACTGCGGCAGGAACCTCAATCATAATTCCCAGCGCCGGAAGATTTTCTGCAGAAAACTTTCAGCCAGGTTCAATCTCCAGCTCGCGCAGTTCACGCCAGAAGCGTTCGGCAACTGGATTCATGCGGGTATTCATCCGGTATGCATAGGCCTGAATCGGGATAACTAATTCGTCCCGATTCAGTACAACGAGCTGCCCGCTGCGAATTTCTTGTTGGATGGCATACTCCGGCAACCAGGCAATTCCACATCCGTCGAGGGCAACCTGCTTTAAAAGCTCGCTCATCGAAGAGACAAAAAAGGTGCTGAAACTCAACTCACTGTGGCGCGTCAGAGTGCGATTAATCAATCGCCCCATGTAGGAGTTGCGGCTGTAATTCAGTAACGGAAAGTGTGGCTGCGCGAGGTTAAAAAGTGCTTCTCCGTGTTCGTCACTGGCGCAGACGGGGAATAATTGAGATTCAAATAAGCGAATGTGGTCAAACGGTGCTTCCAGCAAATCTTCGTCGTGAAAGGAAAAAATACAGTCACTTTGCCCTTCACGCAGTTTATCGACCGCTTCATCAACATCAATGGCTTCAATCGCCCAGGTAAAGAGCGGCGGCATCTGGCTGATAATGGACGGTAACAGACCGAGGGAAAGAGAGTGTGCAGCGGCAATCTTGATTTTACGTTGCGCGTAATCGCTGCCGCCACGCAGCTCTGCCAGATTGCTCTCTAACTGTTGCAACAGATGGCGGATCTGCGAATGGAAGATTTTCCCTTGTTCTGAGAGTTGCAGCGGCGTTACCTGGCGGTTAAACAATTCAACACCAATCGCCTGTTCCAGCGCACGGATGCGGCGGCTGAATGCTGGTTGCGAGACGTTGCGACTGACTGCCGCCTGGGAAAAATTGCGACATTTTTCCAGGGTCAGAAAATCATAAAGCCATTTGGTTTCAATGTTATGCAAAACCGCACCACAGTCATCCATTACGTTATACTCTGTCAGCCGCCCTTGCGGGCATTCTACGTCCATTCGGGCGGCTGACAACCGTTTATGCCGTTTCAAACGTTCCTTTCACGCAGGCTTTGCCGTCTTTGACCATCAGTTTGCCGCGAGCGTATACCTGCTCAATGCGCAATTCAGGCGTCATGACCAGTAAGTCTGCGTCATTGCCTGGCAGAATTTCGCCTTTCCCGGTCAGGTTAAGGAAACCGGCTACGCTACTGGTGAGCGGGCGCAGGGCATCGCTAAGGCTGAAGCTATAGTCTTTGACCAACACTTGCACGGTTTCCAGCAATGTTTCAAAACCTGCAACACCGATATGGGTTAAATTTCCTTCGTCATCAAAGAACGGCTGGCTACCGTTGCCGTCGGAGCTGAGGGTGACGCGTGCCAGCGGAATACCCGCCTGAACGGCGCGGGCAATACCTTCGGCAGGGGCGACCGGTTCGTCAATGCTGCTGGTGATGTCGATGGTGCCGCCTTTGCGCGCGAACTCCAGCGCCTGCTCAAACAACGGAACGTTGCGGTTAACGTGGGTCGGCAGCAGCTTGCTGATCGGCACATCGCAGTTTTCCAGCAGGTCATAGACTGGCTGTAACGCCTTTTTGCTGTCACCCATGTGGAACACGGTGACGCCAGGTTTACCGCCGAGCAAACCGCCAACGCGGGATTCCGCCGCCATATTAGCCAGGTGATAAACGTCCGGTGCGGCAGAACGGTGATCAGAGATGGCGCATTTCACACCAATCACGCGATCGATAATCGCCACGTCTTTTTCCACGGAACCCGTAATAGTGCGGGAAGGGACATGATAAGCGCCGGTCAGCATCCAGGCGCTGATGCCTTCTTCATTGAGCGCACGGGTCTTGGCGAGCAGGGATTCCGGGTGGCGAGAGATAGAGTCGGTGCCCAGCAGGCCAACCACTGACGTGATGCCCGCTTCCGTCAGACGACTTAACGCCACTTCCGGCGTGCGTGTCGTGGGACCTGCTTCGCCGCCACCACCAATCAAATGGACGTGTTGATCAATAAAACCTGGGCAGAGGATCTGCCCGCTGAGATCGACAACCGTGCAGTCCGGTACAATGTCAGAAGGGATGTTGCTGGCAACGGCAATAATTTTGCCGTTAGCGATGAGGACATCGCAAATTCCCCGATCTTCCGGCGCATACAAATGCGCTCCCTGCAGCAGGGTAAAACCGGCTGCGGAATAATCAATCATGGTAACTCCTTGTTAAACAATAAGCTGCATAACCCAGATCGACAGCAATGCGTTAATCACGCAGACCGTAATGATATGCGGGTAATATTTGGCATTCACTTCGGCTGTTCCCAGGCAGCGACCGACATTTTGCACCGGGTTGCCCATTAAATACATCGCGGGCAGTAAAACGGTGACATCGTGGCCGGTTAATGCGCCAGCGGTTGCCAGACTGGCGGCAACACCGACTGCGCCGCCCATGCTCATCAATGCGGCTAAAAGGACGGTTGCCGCTTCACCGGGCAATCCCCACAGCGCCATTACGGGTTCACAGATATGTCCCACCCAGTCGAGCAGGCCAGTAATTTTCAGCGCCTGGATGATGACAAAGGCCATCACCACGTTTGGCAGCAGGTTGGTGGTAGCGATAGTAAAGCCACGGCGCGCGCCATCAATAAACATATCCATGACGTTTTTGCGGACCTGAGTTGTCATGCTTGCGCTCCTTGCGTTGGGTTGCGACGTTCTTCGAAGTTAAGCCAGACGCGCAAAATGTTGGCTCCGACAAATTTAAACACCAGGATGACTGCTAAAGGTACGATTACGGACGTGCCCAGAAAGGCAAACACCGCGACGCCGGAAGAGAAGTAGTTGGTGATAATGGCGCTACCGCTGGTTTGATAGGCGGCGAAAATCACTTTATCGCGTTCGGTAATTTCACCTTCCTGCGCCAGCTCTTTGGTCATACCGGCGGCGGCATCCGTGTTTTGCAGGTTAGCGATCAGCGCCAGCGAGCAGATGCCTGGAATGCCCAACAACGGTTTTAGCACGGGCGTCATTAACTGCTGCGCGGCGCGCAATCCGCCAAGACCATCGGTAATCGAGATAATTCCCAGAGAGAGAATCACTGACGGAGCCAGTTCCAGCGCGAAGAGAAAGCCATCTTTAGCTCCTGTGCCACCTGCGCCGCGAAACGAGGTGGTAGCGCCATTCGCACCAGGCAGTTGCCCAAACGATCCGTTCAGAACGGAAAAGTCAAAAACGCGCCACCAACTGTCTGTCCCGGAAAAAACACCGGAAAAAAAGATAATCGTGAGAAAAAAGGCCAGATACCCTTTAACACCCACTTTTTCTGTCGCCAGCTCCCCAGCTACAGCATCCCCTTGTTGTGTCATAACAATCCCCATTGTTTTTTTGTGTATGTGTGTTGCTTGAGCCAGGAAAATTCCTGGAGCTGAAAAACCTTATCAGCCATGTGGGTATGGGGAAAATGCAAGTATGTTTCTTGCTATGCGTTTTTTGCATAGCAGAAAAATGACGCTGTGTGGCAAAGGTTCTGCGCAGGATTGAGTTGCAGAAAATTCATAAACCCAGTGACAATGACATCAGTAAATAAAAACAGAAAATTCAGGGACGAAAACGCGATGGCAAAATACAACGACAAAGAGCTGGCAGAGACGAGCAAGTTTTTAAGTTTTGTCCTCCGACATAAACCAGAGGCGATTGGCATCGTGCTGGACCGTGAAGGATGGGCGGATATCGATAAGCTCATACTCTGTGCACAAAAAGCGGGCAAGCGGTTAACCCGCGCATTACTGGATACTGTGGTCGCCACCAGCGATAAGAAGCGCTTTAGTTATTCCAGTGATGGTACGTGTATTCGCGCCGTTCAGGGGCATTCGACTTCGCAGGTCGCCATTGGCTTCATCGAAAAACACCGCCACAATTTCTCTACCACGGTACGGCAAGCCGTTTCCTTGAGGCGATAAAAAAACAGGGGCTGATTGCAGGGGAGCGCCATTACGTGCATCTCTCTGCTGATGAAGCAACGGCCCGCAAAGTCGGGGCAAGACACGGTTCGCCGGTTATCTTAACCGTCAAAGCACAGGAAATGGCGAAACGAGGGATCCCTTTCTGGCAAGCGGAAAACGGGGTCTGGCTGACATCAACGGTTGCGGTTGAGTTTCTTGAGTGGTAAGGGAAACTTCCCTCATGAAGTGACCACTTGCAGCTTAAATAATTGCGCTGTGCTGATAAGCGCAGCAATAAACAACGCCGCCGCGCCGCAGAGAGTGGCGCTGGCAAGCGCCGATGTTCCATTGCCAAGCATACTGGTCAGCGCCGGGCCAAGAATTTGCCCAATGCCGTAAATGAGCGTCACAAAGCCTAAAAGATTGAGATTTCCCGGTACGCTCAGTTGGCGGGCGATAGTCATCACCAGAGATGTCGTGCCCATAAAGGTACCGCCAAAACCAAGACTGCTGATGATAAGCAAGAGAGGCGAGTCGCTGGCGAGAGTAAGCAACACACTAATAGCCTGCACCAGCAAATTCGCCGTCAGGCAGGGCAAAGCCCCCCAACGTTTTGCTGCCCATAGCCAGCCAAAGCAACCAGGCACAATTGATAAGCCGACTAACGTCCAGAGATGGGCGGTTAACAATGGTGAGCCTGCATCTTTCGCCATGAGCGGCAGGTAAGTCGCGACGATGATATAACCAAATCCCGCCAGGCCGTACAGAATAGCCAGTAACCACCAGCTCATTATCTGTTGCTCCGTTTTTGCCAATGGCATTGGTGCGATGGCGTGTTTTTTCGAGGGCATTAAAAGCGTAAGTGCAATCAGCATCATGCCAGAAAGCGCCCCGGCGCCTTGCCATAACGTTTGCGAGGAGAGGTCAAAATGCAGGCCTGCCAGAACATATTCATTGCCCAGTGCGATGCCAATGCCAACGCCAGAAAACAAAGCTGCCAGCACAAAAGGATGGCGCGTGTGCTGCATAATCAGCGTCGAACCAAAAATCAGCATTCCGGCGCTGGCGATACCCGCCAGGACGCGAATCAATAACACCAGAATAAATGGCGGCAACCATGCCATTGCGAGGATCAACAACCCGCTCGCCAGGGCAGAAGCCAACAGAAATGGGCGCAGGCGCGATGGCTGGTGAAATGCGCCAAAAGAAAATAGCAGACTGCCAGCCAGATACCCCGCATAGTTGCCGCTGGCAATCCACGAGAGCTGGCTAAATGAAAACGATCCTTCCGCCATCATGACGGGCAACATAGGCGTATAAAGGAAGCGGCCTAAACCCATACCTAAGGTCAGAACCAGCATCCCGAAAAGCGCGGTGCTGAAAGAAAAGCGTTCTACGGGATGCGTGGACGAAGGCATGTTTAACCTTGTTTGTCATTTTTGTTGTTAACAAGTTAATAACAAAAAGGTGAAACATGCCAGCCTGTTAATGCGATGATTGAGGGGTAAAGCGATAAAAACGATTTGGTTCGCTAACGATATAAATATTACCAGAGGCATCCATCGCAACCCCTTCGGCCTGTTTGATGTTATGCGACAAACCCCGACTGCCTTTGGTTAGTGACATTTCACCGATAACCTCGCCAACCAGCGTTACTTCCTGGAGTGCGCGAGATTCATGAGACAGCACCAGAAGCGTATTTTTTTGTTGGTTAAATTCTGCGCCGGACACATCATCTAAAGTAAATTGCCGTTGTAGTGCCTTGTCTTTGCTGATATGCAATTCATTGCTACTTAACAGCCCGTTAACTTTGTAGACCTCAATCGGGTTTTTCTCTTTAAAAAACCAGAAAGTGTGATCCTGGCGAGAATAGGCCAATCCTTCAAAACCGCAATTGGTTGGGGATTCCTGCAGCGGGATTTTTATTTTTTTGAGGATTTTTACTTCCGAGTTTGGGGTCAGTGAAATCACATAAATGGCATAATCGCGCTCATCGCTAATGACAAACTGATTATCGCCAATGTATTCGATCGTCTCGAGATCCTTAACAAAATCCAGAGGAATTGTGCGGATCAAATCACCATTGGTGGTCATTTCAACAATGGCGGCAGGTTTGTTGATAGTGCTAAAAAGAGTATTGCTTTGTGCCGACCAGGTCAGCGAAGAGATATTATTCGTTATGCCTGCAATTTCTTTGCCGTCAATGGTGGCGTGGTAATTCTGAAATGATGCTGCATGATTGCTTTTACGGGCGCAAGATTGCACGAAGAAAGTACACACTGCCACAATGACAAAAAGAATCACAATAACGAAGATGCGTTTACTTAACGAAATACTTTTTGTCACGGTAATCCCTTTAAGGCAAATCAATAAGATATCGAGAAGTATACGTAGCGATCTTAATGAATCCTTAACGCGGAGAAATCCCGTAATGTGCAATGCAGCGCCAGCCACCATCCTGCTGACAATAAACTGATTCCGTATGCCCAGGGATCACCCATTGAATTTCCTCGCCAGGCGGACAGGTCAGCCAAATGCATAACCCGCAGCCGCCGCGTAAATCACGGGGAATATCGCTGACGCGAAAAGTCATGCCCGCTGCCTGCAACGCCTTGCGGGTTTGTATGACGCCGACCGTGGAGTGAAATAAAAACAGATACTCTTTCATGCGCGTTTTCTCTGCCGCTGACCGATCACCGCCGCGCCAATTGCACCAGCGAATTGCGCATCAGGGTGAGTTTGTACCGGCATTCCCAGATGGCTTTCCAGCATGTGGGTAAACCTTTGACAGTGGCTAACGCCACCAGTAAACAGAATCGGCGCTTCACAGGAGAGACGAGCAATGAAATTGGCGCTCCGCCGCGCCATCGCGTTAATCACTCCGGCGAGAATCGCTTCTGGCGCTACGCCCGCAGAGCGCAGGCTGATCACTTCTGATTCAGCAAACACTGTGCACATACTCGTGATGGCGTGCGGTATGACATTTTCGGTAATGCTGTCGAGTTGCTCGACGCTGGTGCCAAGCGTGCGCGAGATCACCTCCAGGAAACGCCCGGTGCCCGCCGCGCATTTGTCATTCATCAGGAAATCGCACAGGTTACCGTCATCATCAAGCTGAATCACTTTGCTGTCCTGACCACCGATGTCGATTACCGCGCGCGTTGCTGGCTCAAGAAACCGTGCGCCCAGCCCGTGACAGGAGATTTCCGTCACTTGTTTATCGGCAAAATCCACCAGTTGCCGTCCGTAGCCGGTGAGCGTCAGAAACGGCGTTGTCTCTAACCCTTCGCGCAGAGTTTCCCAGGCTTCAGTAATTGCTGTTGCCGGGCGAAAGGATGTTGGAACGAGGAAACGGCGCGTAATCACGCCGTCAGCCAGTAAGATCCCTTTGGTGGCGGTTGAGCCGGAATCAATGCCAATCGAATATGTCACTGCCACTCCTTACAGCATCTCAATAAAGGCCGCGACACGGGTGCTGAGCTGCCCGACATCCGAGGTGGAGTAGTCTGTTTCAATAGCGATATAAGGAATGTTGTGCTGCTGGCGCACATGACGTTTAATCGCCAGCGATTCCACCGCGTAGGTATGGCACGCCTGCAAAATCACATCAACTACGCCATCGACCTGATATTCTTCAACCATCTGGCTGAGCATTTGCAGGCGCTGATCGTTCGGCGAAACACAGGAGCAGCCAATCGCCAGATATTTATCCGCCAGCGCGTCGTACACATCACCCGTTTCCGCCACGCATTGCTCGGTGGCTTTCGCCCCGGTGCAGTTTTCATAACCGACAACCCAGCCGCCATTCTCTTCAATCGCGCGCACCACTTTCTCTGCTGCGCCGCCAATTGGGCAGCCGGTGATTAAAATACGTGGGCGCGGGTCCAGTCGCTGGCCTTCTTCCCACTGCTGACGAACGCGGGCGGTCATTGCATCCAGTTCATTGATCAACGCCTCTTTATCGAACCGGAAGGTTGCGCCGTAGACTACTTTCAGAATGTCGCTGCCGCTAAGCGCCGGAGGATTTAACTGCCCCAAATGATAAAAGTTGGCCAGTGCGCGACGTTCGCGGTTTTTCAGCGCAATGGCATCGCGCAGAGCATCTTCGCTAATCTCGTGCCCAAAACGTTCTTCTACCGTTTTTTGCAAGCGCAGCATCTCGGCTTTCCATAATGCACGCGAGGCATCGTCCTTAACGCTGTTTGGCAGTTGCATCACATGAACGGGCTTAAACTCCGCCATGTATTCATACATTTTCTTTTTGCCGTCGCAGGTGGTTTCACCGACCACCAGATCAGAAAAGTAGAAGTAGGGGCATTTATCGGTTTTGCCGAAGCCGTAGCTGCTTTTAATCAGCGGGCAGAGGTTGCGCGGCAGATCTTTCTCGGCTTCTTCAATGGTTTCATCAGAGGTGGAACATAGCGAAACCACAACCGCACCGGCTGCCATCGGGATCTCTTGCGGCATAAAGGTGCAGTAGGTGCCAACCAGCGGAATGCCGCGCTCCTTGAGATCCATGACGGTGAGAAAGCCTTTCTGGCGAGCTTCAGAGAACTGATCGAAAATGGCGGGTAGATCGGTGACAAGTGACATGATTTTCCTTCCCCGTACCACGGGAGATAATGAAAAGAGGCCACATTATTACCATTCTTTTAGTGTGGTTTATTTGATCTCTCTCGCGGTTAGCCACTTAGTTTTTCATGGATTTCTATAAATTGCCGAGGGGGAACAAGGCCGGGAGCTGCGACAGCAAATACAAAATAAGTCCAATACAACCGCCAACCAGCGTACCGTTGACACGGATAAACTGGAGATCTTTGCCGATATTTAACTCGATTTGCCGCGACATATCCCGTGCGTCCCAGCTTTTTACCGTGTCGCTGATATGGCGAGTCAGGAATGCGGAAAACTCAGGCGCAATGCGGTGTGCGGCTTGTTCCAGATGACCATTTAACGACGCCCGCAAGGCATCATCGGCAATTAACGTTTCGCCAAACCATTGACCCGCCCGCGCGATACGTTCTTTCACACGAGAATCTTCACTGTTGATATCCGCTTTCAGCCATTCCCGTAAATCCCCCCACAATTCACTGAGATAGCGGTTAAAAGCTTCATCTTCTTTCAGATAGCTTTTTACGGCATCGGCTCGCGCTGCCATTTCCGGATCGTTTTTCAGCTTGTCGATCAGGGCAAGAGTGGCGCGATCAAACGCATGGCGGATCTGATGCGCACGATCGCGGCTGATATCATCAAGCAAAGAATTCACCGCGTCAGAAACCAACTCCGCGCTATGTTCGCCCAGCCATTCAGTGGGCAAAATTTTGGCTTTCAGTGGATGCTCGCTCTCCAGCCAGCGAACAATTTGCTGGGCGATAAACTTGCGCGATTTATCGCGCTGAAGCAGGGCGATCAACTGTGCGATCAGCGTATCGAGCAGCACCTGATGACGATCGTTTCTGGTCATACTCTCCAGCATCAACGCACTGGTGCCGGAAAGATCGACCTTATCGATCGCCCGGTGGACCGCGCGCTTAAGCAGGCGCTGAATACGCGCATCATCGGTCAGTTCGAGAAAACCGCTCATGATCTGTAACAGATGCTGACCAACGCGGCGGGCGTTCTCCGGCTGACTAAACCAGTTGCCAATCAACAACGCCGGTTCGTGACGTCGAATCAATGCCACCAGCGATTGGGTATCGAGAAATTTTTCCTGCACGAACTGGCCGAGATTTTCGCCAATCCGGTCTTTATTACGCGGGATAATCGCCGTATGACGAGAAATGATCGGAATCGGCACGCGGCGAAACAGCGCCACCACCGCAAACCAGTCCGCCAGTGCGCCGACCATCGCCGCTTCAGCAATCGCCTTCACGCCGCTCACCCAAAAATTGGGCGGCAAAAACAGCGTAACGACAAAGGTAGCAGCGGCGATAAGCAGTAAAGAGAGCGCCAACATTTTGGCGCGTCTGAGTTCAATGAGTTTATTCATATCGTAAGAATAGAGCCTGACGGTAAGAAAACGCAAAAAGCGAGATATCTTCCATAAAAATGTATCGTTTGCAGAAGAATAAAAATAGCCTGGAAACCGCCTCGGGGAATAGGAAATAGCCAGGTGTGAATGGCTTTGTTAGTCGCTAAAGTTGGGCCATCTTATCTACAGGTGACGGATCGCCATGACAAACTTTACGACCAGCACGCCGCATGACGCATTATTTAAATCCTTTCTCACACACTCTGACACCGCGCGGGATTTTATGGAGATCCACTTACCCAAAGATTTACGTGAACTGTGCGATCTCGATAGCTTAAAACTGGAATCCGCCAGCTTTGTCGATGAAAAATTGCGGGCGCTACATTCCGATATTCTGTGGTCGGTAAAGACCCGTGAAGGCGATGGCTATATTTATGTAGTGATTGAACATCAGAGCCGTGAGGATATTCATATGGCCTTTCGTCTGATGCGATATTCCATGGCGGTGATGCAGCGCCATATCGAACATGATAAACGCCGGCAGCTACCGCTGGTCATCCCGATGCTGTTTTATCACGGTAGCCGTAGCCCTTATCCCTGGTCCCTGTGCTGGCTGGACGAATTTGCCGACCCGACTACCGCACGGAAGCTTTATACCGCCGCGTTCCCGCTGGTGGATATCACTGTCGTGCCAGACGACGAGATTGTGCAGCATCGCAGAGTCGCCCTGTTGGAGTTGATCCAAAAGCATATTCGCCAGCGCGATCTGATGGGGCTTATTGACCAACTGGTAGTATTACTGGTTACAGAGTGTGCTAATGACAGCCAGATAACTGCGCTGTTAAATTACATTTTACTGACTGGTGATGAAGCGCGTTTTAATGAGTTTATCAGTGAAATTACCCGTCGACTGCCACAACAAAGGGAGCGAATAATGACGATTGCAGAGCGAATTCATAATGATGGATATATAAAAGGGGAACAGCGCATTCTTCGATTGTTTTTGCAGAATGGGGTAGATCCTGAATGGATACAAAAGATTACCGGACTTTCGGCAGAGCAAATACAGGCATTAGAGCAGCCCTTGCCTGAGCGTGAGCCTTATTCATGGCTCAAGAGCTAATCAGAGACGGATGACAAACGCAAAGCTGCCTGATGCGCTACGCTTATCAGACCTACATTATCTCTGCAATCTATTGAATTTGCGCGGTTTGTAGGCCGGATAAGGCGTTCACGCCGCATCCGGCATGAACGAAGCACACTTTACGTGGCGATGATAGTGACCTTCCTGCACCAACGTTGCCGCCGCCATTTATGTGAACGGTACATTAACGCTGCTGGTGGCAGCAAATGCAGACCCGGTGCGTGTTACAGCAGGTGAGAGATGAACGGTTAAAGGATATTGGGTTATGCAGGGAGGATGTGGTGTAATGGAGAGAGTCCTTCACGAAACGATGGGATTTATATGTCACCTCGTCAGATAAGGGGTCATTATTGCGAAATCATCGCTTCACGGAAAGACGTCAGAATGAAAGCTACAGAAGCCCGCCTACTCGATTTTTTAAAACGTTCGCAGCAGTTCGTTATTCCCATTTATCAACGGACTTATTCATGGACAGAACAACAATGTCGGCAACTTTGGGACGACATCATTCGTGCCGGAAAGCGTGACGATATATCAGCGCATTTTATCGGTTCGGTTGTTTATATTGAGCAGGGGTTGTATCAGGTTTCTGGTATTTCTCCGTTACTGGTCATTGATGGTCAACAAAGGCTGACGACCGCAATGTTGCTGATTGAGGCTTTATCGCGTCATCTTGGCGAAGACGAAGTTTTTGATGGCTTTTCAGCAATGAAATTGCGTAATTATTATTTACTCAATCCTTATGAGTCCGGCGAGAAAGGATTTAAATTACTGCTGACCGAGACTGATAAAGACAGTTTGCTGGCGTTAATAAAACAAAGACCAATGCCAGAAAACTATTCCCATCGAATAATGGAAAACTTTACTTTCTTTGATGAACAAATTGCCAAACTCGGGGATGACTTGATTCCCTTATGTCGTGGGTTAGCAAAGTTATTAATTGTCGATGTGGCGCTTAATCGTGGTCAGGATAATCCGCAACTGATTTTTGAAAGTATGAACTCTACCGGTAAGGCGTTAAGTCAGGCCGATCTGGTGCGCAATTTTATTCTGATGGGCCTCGAACCAGAGCATCAAACCCGGTTGTATGAAGATCACTGGCGTCCAATGGAAGTCGCTTTTGGTCAGCAAGGTTACAGCGAATATTTTGACAGTTTTATGCGTCATTATCTGACGGTAAAAACGGGGGAGATCCCTCGGACAGATGAAGTCTATGAGGCATTTAAACTCCATGCCCGCAGCCAGAGTGTTGCTGAAAAAGGCGTAGATCGGCTGGTTGAAGATATTCACATCTACGCGGAGTATTACTGTGCAATGGCATTGGGAAAAGAAAGTGACAAATCGCTTGCCACGGCTTTTCAGGATTTGCGCGAGTTAAAGGTCGATGTGGCGTATCCTTTCTTACTGGCGCTTTATCATGACTATAAAAATGGCGTTTTGTCTCACGAGGATTTCCTGAGCATAATTCGTTTAATTGAATCTTATGTTTTCCGCCGTTCAGTATGTGCGATTCCGACAAATTCTCTTAACAAGACGTTTGCCACTTTTTATAAGGTCATTAATAAAGAAAAATATCTGGAAAGTATTCAGGTACATTTTTTGAATCTACCTTCATATCGTCGTTTCCCCAACGATGATGAATTTAAACGGGAATTAAAAGTTCGCGATCTCTATAACTTCCGTAGTCGCAGCTACTGGTTACGACGACTGGAAAACGATAAACGCAGAGAGCGCGTGGAAGAGTTTACGATTGAACATATTATGCCGCAGAACGAAAATTTGTCGGCTAAATGGCGCGAAGAGCTGGGAAGCGACTGGCAGCGTATTCATAAAGAACTGTTGCATACGTTGGGGAATCTCACTTTAACGCGCTATAACTCCCGTTACAGTGACAGACCTTTCGCAGAAAAACGCGATATTGAAGACGGCTTTAAGCATAGCCCGCTCTATTTGAATATCGGTCTTGGACAGTGCGAAAAATGGGATGAAGCTGCCATTCACGCCCGAGCCGATCGTCTGGCCGATCTCGCGGTTCAGGTCTGGCAAGCGCCTTCTCTTCCTGAAGAGGTTTTAGCTGTTTATCGGGGACAGCCTGAGAACAAAACCAGTTACAGCCTGAGTGATTATCCTTTTCTTGCTGATGGTTCGCATAGCCGGGTGTTATTCGATCATCTTCGCGATGAAATTATGCGCCTGGACGCAGGGATCACGCAGGAAGTATTGAAGCTCTATATTGCGTTTAAAGCGGAAACGAATTTTGTTGATGTTGTGCCGCAAAAAAGCCGACTGCGATTGTCGCTTAATATGCAGTTTCATGAACTGGTCGATCCGAAAGGTATTGCCAAAGATGTGACAAATGTTGGGCGATGGGGCAATGGTGATGTGGAAATTGGTTTCAGTGACCTCGCACAACTTCCTTACATTATGGGGTTAATTCGTCAGGCATTTGAAAAACAGATGGAGAGCGCGTTGGTATAACGCAGCGAAAAATGCCCGGTAGTCCTGGCGCTACCGGGTCAATGTATCAGGCAACTTTCTGTTTACCCGCAATCACCCCAATAAACTCCTGCACCTGCCTTTGTTTACGCGCCGACAGCTTGCACACCTGGCGCAGCGACTGCATCAGTTCGCTCTCGGCGGCGGCGGGTGGTTGGGCGGTGAGGACAATACAGCCTTCCATCACTTTGACATCTACCACCGTGCCGGTGGCAAAACCGGCGGCTTCCAGCCACTGACCTTTCAGGGTGATGGCGGGAATACGGCTGTAATCCGGGTAACGACTCGCATAACTCACGGTTAATTGACGGTTATTTGCCGGGGAGACTTCTGCTTCGAACGGTTGTGCAATAGAATGCGTATCAGTCATAACTGCTATTCCCTATAAATAGTGATTGTGATTAGCGGTGCGGGTGTGTTGGCGCACATCCGCACCGCGCTAAATACCTGGATATATCATCAGTAAATACAGGGAAAGTCCAGCTAAAAATTAATGAAAATAAGATGAAAATTAGCGTGAAATATAATTTTTGGTGATGTGAATAAAGCGGCCATTTAGCCGCTTTATTGGTTTTATGAGGGCGAGAAAATTAGTTTATCGCCGCGTCAGTGAGTGCGTCTGCAAGGTGCAGTTGGGTTTGTTTGGCGGTTTTGATAATATATTTCAGTTTATTACAGGTTTGTATTAATTCATCCGTTTTTGAAATAATGCGATCTTGTTCACTTTGCGGTAGAAGAGGAAATAGTGTCATCTCTAACTGTTTCGTAGATATATGTGGAACTCCATTACTTCTTCCAGGATCAATTGAATTTATGAAGAAATAAGATTGCAACCATATTGTCAAGAAGGAGTTAGACACAGTGTTTGCATAATTTTTAAATTTTGCTACTCGTTGGAGTAGTAAACAGGGTAAATCTGATTTGCTAATGATAGCATATTTTAACCCGGTATTAATAATTGGTCTGTCTAATGAAATAACAATATCATTTTCTGACAAAATATAATTTTCAAAATCGGATATCATGTCATTTGGTATATGTACAACATCTTTCCAATTGGTAACTCCATGAGCAATGTTAGCATTCCGCAATAAACGTAAACCGACAGAGGTAAACCACTCACTTTTAAAGGCATATCCATTTAAAAAATTATAAATAGAACCCAATCGACACCACTCCCACCCTTCCGGCAGTTCAAACGGTTTTTCCTCATCACTAATTGGCGGCAACGGTTTTTGTTTTTTTATTTTCCCTTCTTTCACCAATTGCGCTTTTTTCTGCGCAATACGTTTGAGCAGTTCAGAGGCGGGTTCGTCATTCGGATCCTGCGGCACAAGTTTACCCATTACGGCCAGTTGCAGAATGGTCTGTTTTAACGCATCCACGCTGGCTTCAGTGGTAAATAGTGTGTCGAAATGCTCGCTAATACGCGCCCAGTTTTCAGCCAGTTCCTCGACGTTTTGGCTGTCTGTAAGTGTTCCCAACAGGGTTTCAACCAGTTGCTGATGTGCGTCCAGACTGGTTAGGGATTGCTGTTCCAGTTGGTCGCAGAGAGACATTAATTGAGTAAACCTAATAATAATGCGCTCTTGTTCTTGCAATGGAGGGAAGGGAATAGGATTATTTTCAAAAAAAAACCTTGGAACACGTTTCTGACCAGCAGAACCAGTCATTTGTGATTCACCAGACTTAAGAAAATTAGGTGATTTAAAGTTTAAAAGAAGATATTTTCGATTAATTATATCGCTAAAAGGGCGTGCAACATGTAATTCTGTTGTTCCAACACCAATGCCGTTTTTTAAGCCAGAAAAAATAGCTGCTTTACTATTTTCAAAGCAAGGTGTTATTTTTGCAATAGCGATATCACCATTAGCAAAGTGTGTATAACCTTTTTTAACATCTTTCCATTTTTTTATTTCAAATTCATGCGAGCCATCAAATTTAGTTGATATGAGTGGCATTGGAATAAATGATATTTCTTGCTCATCATCACTGACATCAATTTTAGGATTTATTTCCGCAATTCTAGTTAGCGTTGTCCACTCCCATCCATCCGGCAATTCAAACGGCTTCTCTTCCTCGCTAATTTCCGGCAGTGGTTTTTGCTTTTTAATTTTCCCCTGTTTCACCAGCTCTGCTTTTTCCGCCGCAATACGCTTCAGCAGCTCCGACGCCGGTTCATCGTTCGGATCCTGCGGCACCAGTTTACCGCGCACTGCCAGTTCCAGAATCAGCTCACGTAATTTCTTAATGCCATACAAATCAATTTTACCGGAACTGCCGCGCCCGGCGGTGGAACGGGTTTGCAACGCCGAGGTCCAGGTTTCCATATGATCAACGATCAGCTTTTCCACACTCATCAGTTAACCTCCTTGACAGACAGCGCAGCGCCGAGAATATCGCGCAGTTGATTACGCAGCGTCTGGATCTCCGCCTGTTGCTTTGCATACTGCGCTAACAGTTCGTCCGGATCATGGCTGACGGTTTCCGCCTGATGTGGGTTTTTAATATCCAGATTGAAGTTACGCGCAATCACGTCATCAATGCTGACTTTCCACGCTTGCTCATTCTCGACGCGGCTGGCAAAACCATCGGCCTCGTTACCCCACCAGTCGATCTCCGCCTGAAACTCTTCAAACTTCATCGGCTTGGTTTTGCTGTAGTTTTTCACGCCCGCCGGATACGGATGCTCATAGAACCAAATCTCTTTGGTTGGCTGACCTTTGGTAAAGAACAACAGGTTGGTTTTAATGCCGGTATAGGGGTTAAACACACCATTCGGTAAACGCACGATGGTATGCAGGTTGCACTCTTCGGTAAGTAGCTTTTTGATTTTGGTTTTAACGCCTTCGCCAAATAGTGTGCCATCCGGCAATACCACCGCCGCACGACCGTTTTTCGCCAGTACTTCCACAATCAGTTGCAGGAACAGATCCGCCGTTTCGCGGGTTTGCATCTCTGCCGGAAAGTTCTTCTCAATACCGTCTTCTTCCGTGCCACCAAACGGCGGGTTGGTAACAATGACATCCAGTTGCTCATCCCAGGAGGAAAGCGGTTTGTTCAGGGTGTTGTCGTGACGAATTTGTACTGGTACTTCAATGCCGTGCAGCAGCATATTGGTGGTCGCCAGCAGGTGCGGAAGCTGTTTTTTCTCAACACCGTGGATCTGTTGTTGCAGCGTCTGATGATCGGCGACGCTCTTCACGTATTTGTTCTTTACATGATCAAATGCGCAGGCAAGAAAACCGCCCGTACCGCAGGCCGGGTCCATAATGGATTCGCCGAGTTTCGGATCAACGCGATCCACCATAAAGCGAGTGACGGCGCGTGGAGTATAGAATTCGCCAGCATTGCCCGCAGATTGCAGATCTTTAAGGATCTGTTCGTAAATATCACCAAACAGATGGCGTTCGCTGGCGCTGGTAAAGTCAATTTCGTTCAGCTTGTTGATCACCTGACGCAGTAGCGTACCGTTTTTCATATAGTTATAGGCATCGCTGAACGCCTGCTTCACCACGTAGCCGCGTGGGTTTTTATCGATAGGCGCAGTGAGGTTTTTCAACGCCGGGAACAGATCATCATTAACGAATTCCAGCAGGGAATCACCGGTAATGCCCTGCGCGTTTGCGGCCCAACTGCGCCATAAATAACGCTGTGGGATCGGATATTGATAGTTATCCTGCTCCAGTTCCAGCGCCTCTTCCTGGGCATCGAAGATTTTCAAAAACAGCAGCCAGGAGAGCTGACCGAGACGCTGCGCATCTCCGTCCACACCGGCATCTTTGCGCATAATATCTTGTAATGATTTGATTACTGAGCTGATAGACATGTTGTATTCCATGAAAAACAAGGCCTTCTGCAACATGATGGTTGCAGAAGGCACAAAAGAGAGTTGTTAAGCAGAGCGGGGCGGTAATTGGTAGATTTCGTTTTCCAGCTCGCTGAGCGCCTGATTATACCCGTTACGGTCGCCAAATCCGGTTTTAATAATCTCCGGTAAAGTGCCCATGCTGTCGAATGGTTTAAGTTTCAGCACCTGAATACTTTCGATCTCCTGTACGCCCGCATCGGCGTATTTATCCAGCAGATTATCGAGCACGGCTTGCGCTGCTTCAGAGTATTTTGTGAAGTAGTTCCGCTTGCGCACGTTCTCGGCGCGCTCTTTGCGGGTTAACGGCGGCTGACCATATACTACGTGGCAAAGCATGTCGAATGGGTCGAGATCTTTACCGACTTCTTCTGCCAGTACTTCCCAGATGATCCCCTGTTGCTCCAGCTCGTGAATGATCGCTTCTTTGCGATCGGCGTCCTGCCACTTGCGGGTAAAGTCATCCAGCGAGGCATATTCTTTGAGCAGTGTTTTGCGGGTGTAATCTTTAAAGGATTCGGTAACCAGTTTACCGTCGGCGTCGTAATACTGAACGCGCTGTGCAATAACGCCCACCGCTACACCGTTGACGTGAAACTTGCGGATTTTCTTCTCGTCTTCTTCCGGAAGTGGGCCGACATCATCGGTATCGGTAACCTGGTATGGTGGCGCAGGCGGTTCATCAACGCCTGTTACCTGTTCTTCGTCATGTTCGCTGATTTCTTCGAGTTTCTCTTCAAAATCAGATTCTGGATCGGCGATATCCTCTGGTGTGGTATCCATGACTTTTTCGGGAATGCCATCGAAACGCTCATCGGCAAACAGTTCGGTGGCTTTTTTAAAGTCGAGGATGGTAAACCAGAGTTTGCCGTAACGTTCGTCGATGCGTGTACCACGACCGATAATTTGCTTGAATTTGGTCATCGACTGGATGTTCTGGTCCAGTACTACCAGTTTGCAGGTTTTAGCATCCACACCGGTGGTCATCAGCTCTGAAGTGGTCGCGATAACCGGGTACGGTTTTTTCGGGTTAATGAAGTTATCCAACTGAGCTTTGCCAATTTCATCATCGCCGGTGATTTTCATGACGTATTTGTCGTTCTTTTTCACCTGCTCCGGGTTGAGATTAACCAGGGCGCGGCGCATACGTTCTGCATGATCGATGTCGTTACAGAAGACGATGGTTTTATCCATCGGGTTGGTGCGCTTGAGATAGTCGGTAATGGTTCTGGCAACCAGTTCTGTGCGTTCGTCGATTACCATCGTGCGGTCGAAATCTTTCTGGTTATAGATACGATCGTCGATCACCTCGCCGTTTAAGTCAGTTTGCCCTTTGGTTGGGCGCCAGCCTTGCAGATCAACATCAATATCAACACGGACAACTTTATAAGGGGCGAGGAAGCCGTCTTCGATCCCTTCTTTTAGCGAGTAGACGTAAACCGGATCGCCGAAGTAATCCGTGCTGGAGACTTCATGCGTCTCTTTTGGCGTGGCGGTTAAGCCAATTTGGGTAGCTGAACTGAAATAATCAAGGATCTCTCGCCAGGCGCTGTCTTCGGATGCGCTGCCGCGATGGCATTCGTCGATCACGATCAGATCGAAGAATTCTGGTGCGACTTGTTTAAACGCTTTTTGGTCTTCCTCCGGGCCAGTTATAGCCTGATAGAGCGCGAGGTGAATTTCATAAGCGGGATCAATGGTGCGTCCGCTGACTTTAGTCATTGCCGTACCAAATGGCTGGAAATCATTATTTTTGGTTTGGTCGACCAGAATGTTGCGATCGGCAAGGAACAAAATGCGTTTTTTATTTTTTGATTTCCACAGGCGCCAGATGATCTGGAATGCGGTATAGGTTTTCCCTGTTCCGGTCGCCATGACCAGCAGAACGCGGTTTTGCCCGTTGGAGACGGCTTCAATGGTTTTGTTGATTGCCTGAAGCTGGTAATAACGTGGCGATTTACCGCTGCCATCGTCGTAATAGTCCTGAGTAATCACCGGAAGCTGAGCTTGTGTGTATCCTTTCCAGAGGCAGAATTTTTGCCAGAGTTCAGCGGGGGAGGGGAAGTCATCCAGCGTTATTTGCTTTTCAAGGCATTCACCTTCGGCTGCGGTGGCATCGCGGAAGATAAAGCCATCCCCGTTGGTGGCAAAAACAAAAGGAACGTCCAGCAGGCGCGCATATTCAATGCCCTGTTGCATCCCTTTGCCAATTTCATGTTTGTTGGCTTTTGCTTCAATCACGGCTAAGGGAATGCCTGGTTTGTGATACAGCACGATGTCAGCAGATTTTACCGTTCTGCGTGCCGCAACTTTACCACGTACGATGACTTTACCGTCCCGGAGTTTGACCTCCTGTCTGATTTGCGTTGTGTTGTCCCAGCCTGCATTGAGAATGGCTGGCATAACGCATTTGGTAATGATGTCTGCTTCCGTCAGGTTACTTAGGTTCAGTTCCGCCATGGGGTGTTCTCGCTTTTATCAGGACGATTCTGATTGTACATAAAATCAATAGCCTGGCTATGACTTAGGGCGGTGTTTCAACGTGAAGTACGTAGCAGAGATCACATTGATATCTCTGTTATATCTTGCTTGAATTAATCTGGGCATATCAGAGACAGATAAACAGAAGTTACAGGAACCGTATCAACTCTAACAAAATATATAAAAATCTTATAGTTGCGTTTCTTTCGAGCAAGAAAGATAATGTTATTGTTGATTGTTTGATTGGGTATATGAAATGGAAGCTAAAGAATGTAAGGTGCAGGATATCCTTACTGAAAACAAAAAGTTTATTATTCCTTCTTATCAGCGTCCTTACAGTTGGACGGTAGATAATGCAGAGCAACTCATTGATGATATTTATAAAAGCTCTCAATCAGAAGAGAATGAATATTTTATTGGGAGTATGATTTGTATCAATAAAGGGCAAAATCAGTATGAAGTTGTAGATGGACAACAACGTCTTACAACGTTAAGCATTATTGTCTCCGAGCTAAAAAAAATCATCCCGATTCAGGGGATAAAAGATGATTTGCAAAAAAGAGTTCTGCCTATTGATGTTTATTCTGATGAAACAGATGAACCAAGGCTAATTGTTAGAAAAAAAGAGTATGATCTTTATAAATATTATATACTTCAGGATTCTAAAGATTATAAACCTGAAAAACCATCGGATACTGAGTTAGTATTCATTAGCAACGCTGAAACAATTAGAGATTACTTGTTGCGGTTATCTGTTGATGAGTTGAAGTTGCTTGCTAAATATATTTTGCAAAATGTATATATCGTATTTGTGCAAACTGATGATTTCGCATCATCATTTAGACTCTTTAATGTATTAAATAGTCGAGGTTTACCTTTAAGTAATGCAGATCTTTTAAAAAATGCACTGTTTGAATCAGCTTCTACGCATAATAAAAAATCAGAGCAAATAGAATCAGCATGGTCGCAAATTGAAGATATGGTTGGAGTGAGACGGCTTGATAAATTTCTTACTCTTCATAAGCTTTCCGAGAAAAAAGATCGTGACAGGGTGTTACAAAAAGGTTTTGAAGCTTTTATTGAAAATCTCCAGCAGCAATTTGATGGAGATGCTATTGCTATGTCACTGATGTTGGTTAATTCTGCAAAAAATTATACTAAGATTTTAGAGAATGATTTTGAACACTCTTCAATACGACGAAAAATAGCATCACTAAGTAATTTAGGGGTAGATGAGTGGATTCCTCCGGTTATGGCATTCATGAATCGAATGGCTCGTACAGAAGATTTTAATTTAGATGATTTTTCTCAATTTATTACCGCCTTTGAGAAGGTATATATGCATGGGTGGTTAAAAAAACAAATTAAAAGCCAAAGAGAAATGGTTTGTTATTCAGCTCTGGTAGCAATAAATAATGATATGTCTTTTGATTCTGTGATAAATCAGATAAACCAACATGCAGATAATTCAGGTTTTATAGCTGCTCTGGATGAAGATTTATATGAGCCTCGTCCGAATCAAGTGAACTTAATAAAAGCAATTTTGCTTCGCTTAGATATGGAGCAACAAGATGAGAGCGTGATTAAAACCTATACGGGGAGAATCACAATTGAGCATATTCTTCCTCAAGCATTAGTTAATGAATACTGGATTAATAGATTCCAACCTCAAGAGCATGTCTACTGGCTGCATAAAATAGGTAATTTAACACTCATAAGTGGTTCCAAAAATTCTGAAGCACAACACTATGATTTTATCAAAAAGAAATCTATTTATGAGAAACTTAATAGTAAAAGCTCTTTTGATTTAACAAAAGATGTTTGTAATTCTTCAGAATGGGGATTGGCTGAACTGAAAATGAGACATGAAAAAATGAAAACGCAATTGAAGAAGCTTTGGTTGGTCTGACATATCTAAAGAGTTCCACTCGTAATAATGTTGCGGTGGAACTCTCAAAAAGTTGATCTTTCCCGAACTTACTTCCTCAACCCAGCAAACGCCGCCCGAATCTCTTCTTCCGGCAGCTGAATCCCGATAAACACCATCGTACTATGCGGTTTTTCATCGCCCCACGGGCGGTCCCAGTCGGCGCTGTAGAGGCGTTGGACGCCCTGGAACAGCAGGCGATTAGGTTCGCCGTCAATCCATAGCATCCCTTTGTAACGCAGCAGTTTATCCGCCGATTCCAGCAGCAGGTTTTCCATCACCCGGGAAACTTCGCTGATATCTACCGGGTAATCCAGTTCCACCACAATCGACGAAATATCGTTTTGTTTGTCCGCGATAAAGTGAAAACGTGGCTTGGTGCTGACGACGTTTTCTTCCAGCATAAAACCGTTGGTGTTGAACAGCAGGCCCAGGTCGATGTCGCCGTGGGTGACGGTGTAGACCGGTGCACGGGCGTTGATGCGCGCCAGGCGTTCACGCAGTTTTTCTGCTTCGCCTGCGACGTCGGTTTTAGTCAGCAGAATACGGTCGGCGTAGCCAACCTGTGACTGGGCGATGGTGAACTGGTTCATCTGCTCATCGGCATGTACCGCATCCACCAGCGCAATCACGCCATCCAGCAGGTAACGCTGGCATAAAATCTCATGGGAGAAAAAGGTCTGAATAATCGGGCCGGGATCGGCCATGCCGGTGCATTCAATGACCAGACGGTCGAACTGAATATTGCCCTTGTCGAGATTATCCAGCAGGTCGAGTAGGGCGTCTTCCAGCTCGTTGGAGCGCGAACAGCAGATGCAGCCGTTGGTCAGCGTTTTGATCTGCGTGGCGCGATCGCCAATCAGTTGATCATCAACGGAGACTTCGCCGAATTCGTTTTCAATCACGGCAATCTTGTAGCCGTGTTGTTCATTAAGAATATGGCGCAGCAGGGTGGTTTTGCCTGCGCCTAAAAAACCGGTGAGTAGGGTAACTGCAATCGGGTTCATGCTCTCTCCATTAACAACAGCGCATACCGCCTTTACCATCGCCGCCGTAGCGCGCGTTCTGGCGTTCGCGGAAGAATTCTTCATAGCTCATGTACGGCTTGTCGGGATGGTTGGTCTTCATATGCTCGACGTAGTTGTCGTAGTCTGGAATGCCAATCAACATCTTCGCCGCCTGGCCGAGATATTTTTTTGCCTGTCCTAAGTTACCAAACATTTTGCCTTCCAGATATGCGTAAAGCCCGGAAGGTCCGGGCTGGGGATTTGCCGGATGCGGCGTAAACGCCTTATCCGGCCTACGATAGACATTTTGTAAGCCGGATAAGGCAACCGGTTAGTGGTGCGAAGAGATCTTCACGCCGCCTTCCGGGATTGGAACGTACGGTGTTTCTTTGTCAGTACGTTTGTCGCTGTTACGCACCTTCAGCCAGGTTTTGAAACCGTAGAAGATGATGCTGTACACCACAATCAGGAACAGAATGCTCAGGCCTGCGTTGGTGTAGTTGTTCACAACGATGTGGTTCATGTTGGCAATCTGCTGCGCCGTCAGGTCAGTACCGTTAGCAATCTTCTCTTTGTACTGGCTTGCCATGTAGAAGAAGCCTTCCATCTGCGGGTTGGTGCTGAACAGTTTCAGGCCCAGCGCCCAGGTGGTGCAGATAAGCAGCCATACTGCCGGGATAACGGTAACCCAGATGTATTGGGTGCGCTTCATCTTAATCAGTACAACGGTGCCCAGTACCAGCGCCACGGCTGCCAGCATCTGGTTGGAGATACCGAACAGCGGCCACAGGCTCTTAACGCCGCCCAGCGGATCGACCACGCCCTGATACAGCAGGTAGCCCCACAGACCCACACAGCCCGCAGTACCGATGATACCGGCAACCAGAGAGTCGGTTTTTTTCAGGAACGGGATGAAGTTACCCAGCAGGTCTTGCAGCATAAAGCGGCCAGAACGGGTACCCGCATCCAGCGCGGTCAGGATGAACAGGGCTTCGAACAGAATACCGAAGTGATACCAGAAGCCCATGTCAGCCATCGGCAGCACTTTGTGGAACACGTGAGCGATACCTACCGCCAGCGTTGGCGCACCACCTGCACGGTTCAGGACAGAAGGCTCACCAATGTCTTTCGCGGTTTGCAGGATCTGCTCTGGCGAAATCACGAAGCCCCAGGAGCTGACGGTCGCTGCCGCGTGTGCGGTAACGTCTTTCAGCTGTGCCATGATGATCGGCGCGTTCTCGCCACCCATTTCATGCAGATTAGGCATGGTGATGCCAAGGCCAGCAGGCGGGGTGTTCATCGCGAAGTAAAGACCCGGTTCGATGATGGACGCAGCAACCAGCGCCATAATCGCCACGAAGGACTCCATCAGCATTGCGCCGTAGCCGATGAAACGCGCGTCGGTTTCATTAGCCAGCAGTTTCGGCGTCGTACCGGAAGAGATCAGCGCGTGGAAGCCAGATACCGCACCACAGGCGATGGTGATGAACAGGAACGGGAACAGAGCGCCTTTCCACAGCGGGCCAGTACCGTCAATGTACTGGGTCATGGCAGGCATTTTCAGTTCCGGGTTCAGCACCACGATACCCAGCGCCAGGCCGACGATAACGCCGATTTTCAGGAAGGTTGCCAAATAGTCGCGCGGTGCGAGGATCAGCCACACTGGCAGCAGTGCGGAAACAAACGCATAGCCAATCAGCGCGAAGGTAATGGTGGTGTCTTTAAAGGTCAGTGCCGGACCCCAGTACGGATCGTGAGCAATCACGCCACCGAAGTAGATAGAGGCAACCAGCAGCACGATACCAATGACAGAGACTTCACCCACACGCCCCGGACGAATAAAGCGCATGTAGATACCCATAAACAGCGCAATCGGTACGGTTGAGCAAACGGTGAAGACACCCCACGGACTTTCGGCCAGGGCTTTAACCACAATCAGCGCCAGGACGGCGAGGATGATGATCATGATTAAGAAACAGCCAAACAGCGCGATAGTCCCCGGTACTGGCCCCATCTCTTCTTTGATCATCTCACCAAGAGATGCGCCGTTACGGCGAGAGGAGATAAACAGCACCATAAAGTCCTGAACCGCACCGGCCAGCACGACCCCCGCCAGCAGCCACAGCGTGCCAGGCAGGTAGCCCATCTGCGCGGCGAGAACCGGACCCACCAGCGGACCAGCACCGGCGATAGCGGCGAAGTGGTGACCAAACAACACGTAACGGTTGGTCGGAACGTAGTTCAGACCGTCGTTGTTAATAACCGCAGGCGTCGCGCGCGTGGGGTCGAGTTTCATCACCTTCTGGGCGATGTACAGACTGTAGTAGCGATACGCCACCAGATACACCGACACAGAGGCGACCACGATCCACAGGGCGCTGACGTGCTCCCCCCGACGTAATGCAACTACCGCGAGGCAGAATGCACCGATGATTCCGAGAATCACCCAGGGTATGTGCTTGAATATCTTTTTAGTATCCATAGTAAAACCTGGCATGTATTGATTAATAGTTGGCCGAAGCCGTTCTAGGTTTGCGTTGCGTTTGAGGAGGTAAATTGACCGCTATCCTGCAGTGATGTTGCCAGAGTTACGCGCGCGTAAAGTAAGGTAAATAACTGAGTGGTTATTTTAGGGACGTAAGCGGTCAGGAATGGCGGTGAGCGGCAAAGGCGTCGTTTAAGTGACCATAAATATGTGATTTATATCACATATTTATATTGCGAATAATTTATGTAAATAATGGCTTTTTAAATTCAGGGGGTGAATAAAATTACTCGGCGTCATCTCCGCGGGATTTTCATAAAGTTTTTCCTTTCCAGGCCGAAAATCTTGCATCGGTCCACAGGAAAGAGAAACCATGTTAAAACGTATCAAAATTGTGACCAGCCTACTGCTGGTTTTGGCCGTTTTTGGCCTTTTACAACTGACTTCAGGCGGTCTGTTCTTTAATGCCTTAAAGAACGACAAAGAAAATTTCACTGTTTTACAAACCATTCGCCAGCAGCAATCCACGCTGAATGGCAGCTGGGTCGCTTTGTTGCAGACGCGTAACACCCTCAACCGCGCGGGTATCCGCTACATGATGGATCAGAACAATATTGGTAGCGGTTCAACCGTTGCTGAGCTGATGCAGAGTGCCAGTATTTCGCTGAAACAGGCGGAAAAAAACTGGGCGGATTACGAAGCGTTGCCGCGTGACCCGCGTCAGAGCACCGCCGCAGCGGCAGAGATCAAACGTAATTACGATATTTATCACAATGCGCTGGCGGAGCTGATACAAATGTTAGGTGCAGGCAAAATCAACGAGTTCTTTGATCAGCCGACCCAGGGATATCAGGACGGTTTCGAGAAGCAGTATGTGGCTTACATGGAGCAAAACGATCGGCTCTATGATATCGCCGTCAGCGATAACAATGCCTCCTACAGCCAGGCGATGTGGATTCTGGTAGGCGTGATGATCGTCGTACTGGCGGTCATCTTCGCCGTCTGGTTCGGTATTAAAGCCTCGCTGGTCGCGCCAATGAATCGCCTGATTGACAGCATTCGTCATATTGCAGGCGGCGATCTGGTGAAACCGATTGAGGTGGATGGCTCTAATGAGATGGGGCAACTGGCAGAGAGTTTGCGCCATATGCAGGGAGAGCTGATGCGTACCGTCGGTGATGTGCGCAACGGGGCCAATGCCATCTATAGCGGTGCCAGCGAAATCGCCACCGGCAATAACGATCTCTCTTCGCGCACCGAGCAACAGGCCGCTTCGCTGGAAGAGACGGCAGCCAGCATGGAGCAACTGACCGCAACGGTGAAACAGAATGCCGAAAATGCGCGCCAGGCCAGCCATCTGGCGTTAAGTGCTTCCGAAACGGCGCAACGCGGCGGCAAAGTGGTGGATAACGTGGTGCAGACCATGCGCGATATCTCCACCAGTTCGCAGAAAATCGCCGATATTATTAGCGTAATTGACGGCATTGCCTTCCAGACCAATATTCTGGCTTTGAACGCGGCGGTTGAGGCTGCGCGTGCGGGTGAGCAAGGACGCGGTTTTGCGGTGGTCGCGGGAGAAGTGCGTAATCTGGCCCAGCGTAGCGCTCAGGCTGCTCGTGAAATTAAAAGCCTGATTGAAGACTCGGTGGGGAAAGTGGATGTTGGCTCTACGCTGGTCGAAAGCGCCGGGGAAACAATGGCGGAGATTGTCAGTGCCGTGACCCGCGTGACGGACATTATGGGCGAAATTGCTTCTGCTTCTGATGAGCAGAGCCGTGGTATCGATCAGGTTGGCTTAGCGGTTGCTGAGATGGACCGGGTAACTCAACAGAACGCCGCGCTGGTGGAAGAATCTGCCGCCGCCGCCGCCGCGCTGGAAGAGCAGGCCAGTCGCCTGACCGAAGCAGTGGCAGTGTTCCGGATTCAGCAACAGCAGCAACAGCAGCGTGAAGCATCGGCTGTGGTAAAAACCGTGACGCCAGCTACGCCGCGCAAAATGGCCATGGCAGATAGCGAGGAGAACTGGGAAACGTTTTAACGTAATGATGCCGGATGAGTATTTCATCCGGCGTTTTTATTATTAAACCAGGAACAGTGAAATCGCCGGGATATATGTCACCAGCATTAGCATTAACAGTAGAGCCGCCAGTAGGGGCAGGGATTGTTTAAAGAAATTTCCCACCGAAACTTGCGTGATATTACATACCAGCAGCATCACGGTACCTACCGGTGGCGTGAATGCGCCAATCGACAGGTTGAAGATCATGATGATGCCAAAATGCACCGGATCGATGCCAAAGTGTTCGACCACCGGTTTTAATAGTGGTACCAGGATCAGCAAAATGGCGTTTCCTTCCAGAAACATCCCCAGCGTCAGCAGCAATATGTTGATAATCAACAGGAACATGTATTTGTTTTCGGTCAGCGAAGTCACAAAATTCGCCACTGCGACACCAGCATGTTCCATTGAGAAAATCCATCCCAATGCGGCGCTGGCCATGATTACCAGCATCACCGATGCGGTTGCGCGTGCCGTTTCGCCCAATGCTTTGACGACATGAGAAATCCGCATTTCACGATAGATAAAAAAGCCAATCGCCAGCACGATTAGCACCGCTACTGCACCTGCTTCTGTTGGGGTGAAAATGTTAGCGCGAATACCACCCACCACAGCAAAAATGAGGAACAGCGCAGGCCAGGCCTGTCCCAGCGAGAACACCACCTCTTTGCCCGTAGGCCAGCTTTCACGCGAGGGTTTAGCGTTAGTTTTGCGGGCGACAAGGTAGACGGTAAACATCAGTACGACTGCGCATAGCAAACCAGGTACCAGTCCGGCGATAAACATTTTTCCGATAGAGACGTCGGCAACCAGACCGTAAATAATCAGGGCTATTCCAGGCGGTATGATCGGGGTGACTAACGAGCCACCAGCGGTAATGGCGGCGGCAAACGCGCGATTGTAGCCTTTACGCTCCATCTCCGGCACCATCATGCGCGACAGCATCGCCGCGTCAGCAAGGTTAGAGGCGCTGACGCCGCCCATCATGGTGCTGACGAGAATGTTTGCCACGCCCAGTCCGCCGCGCATTTTCCCCACCAGAACGTTGGCAATGTGCAGGATGCGTTCGGCAATGCCGGTGTAGCTCATTAGTGTGCCGAGCAAGATAAAAAACGGAATTGCCAGCAATGATGGGCTTTGCGTTGGCGCGATTAGTCTTTGCACGGCAATTTCAATCGGTACGCTGGAGAAGAATAAAAAGTAAGCGATGATGCCAATAAACATCGCCAGATAGACCCGAATGTTGAGAAACAAACAGACGATCATTAGCGGAATAATCAATAACCAACTCATTGCATTTTGTCTCCGCTATCGGATTGTTTTGTATCGTTTATTAACCAGTAGAGGGTATAAATAGCCGTTGCCAGTGCGCCGACAGGGACCGCCAGATCGATCCAGAACCATGAAACCTTCAGAATTTGTGTCACTTTAAACTGCGCCATTTCGGCTAGTCGGTAGCCCAGCCAGGCCATATAAAGCAGCAGTGCGATGGAGAGAAGGGCGACCAGTACTGCAATAACACGCCTGAGTTTGCCTGGAAGCATCTCCATCAGGAAGGGAATGGTCAGGTGCGCCCTGTCACGTTCCGCCACCACTCCACCTAACATCACCACCCAAATCATCAGCATTCCCGACATTTCTTCTGTCCATTGAAGCGGTTGGCCGATGAAATAACGCATAAATACCGCTCCAATTGTCACCACAACCAGAACGAATAGCGCAAAGGCAGCACTAAATTCTGCCACTTTGCCAAAAAGACGCATGAAACCTCCTGTTAGTGCGTGTCCTGCCTAAGAGAGATGAGGCAGGACGCTGAGCATTAATGCTTATTGCAGTTGCTGTTGAATGGTTTCGTACAGACCTGGTGTCCATTCCGGGAATTGAGAGTAAACTTCGCGTGCTTTCTTCTGGAATGGTCCAGTATCGGGATAGATCACTTCGACGCCGGCTGCCTGCATGGTTTTCAACATTTCGGCATCACGCTCAAGAGTGAGTTTCTGGCTATAGACACCCGCTTCATAGCCGGTCTGGTGGATCATCTCCAGTTGTTCTGGTGAAAGGGTGCCAAAGAAGGCTTCACCACCTATCCACACTGAGGTATTTGTCAGGTAGTTAACCATTGTCAGATATCTTGCCTGCTCATACAGTTTTTGCCCTTGCAGCACTGAAATTGGGTTTTCTACGCCGTCAATAACGCCCTGGGTTAATGCGGGATAAACTTCGCCTAATGGCATGGGAGTTGGTGTTGCCCCCATCGCCTGAATGGCTTTTATTTGCATGACGTTATTAGGAACGCGAATTTTTAAACCTGCGAGATCGTCAACGGTGCGAATGGGTTTTTTCGAAATAATCTGTCGAGTGCCATAGAGATAATTATTCATTACCACATGAATTCCCTTTTTCTTCAGACTTTCATTTTTTTGTTTAAACCAGTCGCTTTCATATATTTTGAACAGTTTTTGCGGATCGTCAGTCAGATACGGTCCAAACAAAATCCCCAAATCGGGTTCATAATCGGCAAGAAAAGCCACATCACTCAAGGTTATGACATTCATGCCCATCATGGCTTGCTCGGTGACATCCTGTTTTGATCCCAATTGGGAGCTGGGATAGAGCGCAAGTGTTATTTCGCCATTACTTTTTTTGTTTAATAGGTCTGCCCAGTAACGCATGACCACATCCAGGGGTTCCCCAGGGTTATTTTCATAGGCAACTTTTATTGAAATAGGTTTTGCCTGGATTATTGACGGTAAAAAAAGGGTACTGACAGTAATTAGCATCGCTATTATTTTGCTCATCTTTACTTACTCCATGCTAAGGAAATAAAACTCCAACATTGTTGTCGGGAGTGAAACCTTATGAAAAAGCAGTCATTACTGAAAAGTAGTCAGCGAATAGCAGAATGGCTGCAGATGTATCATAAATTCGTGCACCGGGTAATACTTTGCTGCTTTTAATCGGTTTTTAATGCATTTTTTGATTGTATATCTTAAAGTTATGTAATGCATGACGTTACAAGGAACACCCTCTGATGAGTTTAGTTACCGCTGATAAGATCTCTTATTCTGTTGATGATTTATTAAAAATAAAATCATTAATTTGGCTGCGGCCATTTTAAATTGTCAATACAGATAAAAACTAAGTGTTGACGCAGAATGGTGGTATCCATTAAATTTATTTAGTGCTGATTTAATACATTTGCTGAACGTATAATTCATGCTGATATTAAAAGAAAGCCGTCATTCACTAAATAACTTGTTCGGCAAGGAAATCAGAGAGTAACGGATGATTCGTTACAACGGGGAAAGGCAGTAAATATTCACATGGTGAATTTGTTATCAACTTGAAAACTTATTTTACTGGGTTCCTTCTGATCATGTGAGTGAACGCAGTGATTAATGATTAACGTTAAGTGCTAACCAGAGCGCTTTTTATGAAGTTAAATTAATAATATCCATTATTTATGAATGAGGAAGCCTGTTTATTATATGGAAATACTTTTAACAATTTTAATTCTTACGTTGGTAGTATCATTAACCAGCGTGCTTACACGTCTGTCTCCTGTCCAGATACCACTTCCTTTAATCCAGATTGCCGCTGGTGCAGTACTGGCCCAGCCTATATTTGGTCTGCATGTGGAATTCAATCCTGAACTTTTTCTCTTATTGTTTATACCACCCCTGTTGTTTGCTGAAAGTTCAAAAATACAACCTAAAGAATTGATCAAGCACAGCCGGGAAATTATCAGCCTGGCACTTGTGTTGGTACTAATCACTATTTTTGGTGTCGGCTATGTGATTCATTTACTCTTACCGAATGTGCCGCTCATCGCTGCTTTCGCATTAGCCGCCGTGTTGTCGCCTACCGATGCCGTGGCGTTGCTGGGGATTGTCGGGAAAGGGCGTATCAGCAAAAACATCCAGGAAGTGCTCGAAGGCGAAGCGTTGATGAATGATGCTTCCGGCCTGGTGGCGTTGAAATTTGCTGTTGCAGTGACGATGGGAACGATGGAATTCAGCGTTCATGGCGCAACCATTGCGTTTTTTGTCGTTGCGTTGGGCGGTATTGCCGTGGGGATCGCTGTTACCTGGTTATATGGTAAAGGGCTGCTGTTGATCAGCCGATATGCTCACGATGAACCTTCCATTCAGATTGTATTGATGCTTCTGTTGCCGTTTATTGTTTATCTGGTTGCGGAACATTTTGGCTTATCTGGCATTCTTGCCGCTGTCGCCGCGGGGTTAACAACCAGTCGCATTGGCGTAGTCCACCACGCGCCTATTCGCCTGAGAATTAAAGCTAAAAGTAGCTGGTCGATGCTTGAATATGTCTTTAACGGCATGGTGTTTCTGATTTTAGGCTTACAACTGCCGGGCATTATTTCGGAATCACTGATCCGTGCAGAAAACGATCCACTGGTGGACACCGGATCGCTGCTCCTTGATGTCATTTGGATCTACCTGGCGTTAATGGTTGTGCGCCTGGGCTGGCTTTGGCTGATGCGTCTGTATAGCCGTAAACGACCCGGCAAACATCCGATGCTGTTTGCTGGATATAAAACGCGTCATATGCTGCTGGCGACCTTTGCGGGGGTGCGCGGAGCTATCACGCTTGCGGGGGTGCTTTCTATCCCGTTATTGCTGCCGGATGGCACACCTTTTCCCGGGCGTTACTTGCTGGTATTTCTCGCCACAGGTGTGATCCTCTTTTCGCTGGTTTGCGGCATTATTATTCTGCCGTTATTACTGGGGAAAAATGTGGGGATTTTCAGCGATAACCGACAAAAAGAAGAGGAAGCTGCCGATCTGTTTATGGCTAAAATGGCCATACTGAGTGTGCAAAAGACCGAGCAACGTTTGCTGCGCGCCAGAACAGAAAACCTCGATAACGAGTTGATTATGGAAACGGGGGCCAGAGTTATCGGTTATATGCGACATAGTGAAGAGGATATGTCGCCTAATGATAATTCCCTGCATATGCAGCGTGCGAAGCTGGAAAGAACATTTAATCTGGCGGCGTTAAATGCCAAACGCGCGGCTATTTACCAGATGCGCGCAAGGCAAGAAGTCAGTGATGAAACACTGGCAAAAATAGTCAGTGAATTAGATGTGCTGGAAACGTTAATCATGGATAGCCGATAATTTTATCGCTGTCAGTAATAGGGAGTTAAATGATGGCTGAGAGTAATACTTCCAGCATCGTTTATTCCCTATGTATTTCCTTATGGGCAGAACAATCGCCTGGATTAATACTGCATTAATACAACATAGTGATATAAACCAAGAATCAATGTTTTTAATCTGTACTTAATTTATCGGTGATGTTGCCTGATGGAACGAATCATTGATTGTTTGGCGGTATCCAGATGGTTTCGCAACGCCGTTATTGCATCTAAATCGCTACGGCAAATCAGGGCGCTGAGAATGGTCATATGTTCATCAACAGCAATGATATTGCGCTGTTTGAGATCGCTTTCATCCCATTGATAGTGAAAATGAAAGATCACCGATATAATTTCAAGTGATTGATTAAAAAAGATGTTGTCAGCAGCGGATAACAGCATGGCATGAAAATCACGGTCTAATTGAGAAAACATTCGAAAGTTGCTGCCAATGCTGTCGCGCAGCGTCCGGTGGCGTTCGAGCATGGTTTTTGCTTGCAGCCAGCGAGGGTCATCATCGGGAAGGTTGAGAAAGTGTTGCAGGGAATGTGTTTCGAGCATTTCGCGTAGCTCAAACAGCTGCTCGGCGTAGGATTGATCGAACTGCTTCATGCTCCATTGGCCGCGCTTTTCGCTTTGAATAAGATTATAACGACCGAATTTCAAAAGATATTCTCGTACCACTACCGGACTGACGCTTGCCGCTCGCGCCAGCTGAAGTTCGGAAAAGCTTTCTCCGGCGCGTAACTGGCGCAGGTTAATCATGGTGAAAAATGCCTGCTCGAAAAGACGGTTTTGCTCTTTCAGCGAGGCCGTGATGCAATCAAATCCATCGTTCTGTTCGGGTTTGCGGGCGATAACATAATTTTTCCCCACCAGGGTGAGCACGCCACATGCGCTTAAATGCTGGAGTATGTGGCGTACCGTAGTGCGACTGATGTTATACATTTCTGCCAGTCCGCTTTGTGAAGGCAGCGGAGAAGGAATATTGCCCCTCGCCATATCTTCAATCACCTGATTTATGACGCTATGACGTAAATTCTGCGAACGACTCATTCTTCCCTCCAGTCCGGCATTAAAAGCCGATTTAAAACATTTTTATGCGCGATCATCCGCATATTTTATGGGTAAATTCAGGCGCTCTTATAAATTCGACGATATCTGAAAGTCATAAAATAAAAGGAGCGGTGAATCATGTCCACAATGAAAGTATTAATTTGTCAGGAAATAAAGAATTTAGTATGGGAAGTCCGGGAAAGACCGGTGCCAGGCGATAATGAAGCATTAATTAAAATTAAAACTGTCGGGATTTGCGGTACAGATATTCATGCCTGGGCGGGCAATCAGCCATTTTTCAGTTATCCACGCGTTTTAGGCCATGAAATATGTGGGGAGATTATTGAATCAGGAAAAAACATTCACAATTTTAATATCGGACAGCAAGTTGCGGTAATTCCGTATATTTCTTGTCAGCAATGCCCGGCGTGTAAAAGCGGTCGTACCAATTGCTGTGAAAAAATTTCAGTCATTGGCGTGCATCAGGATGGCGGTTTTAGTGAGTATTTGAGCGTGCCGGTGGCGAACATTTTGCCCGCAGACGGTATTGACCCGCAGGCGGCAGCATTGATTGAACCTTTCGCTATTAGCGCTCATGCGGTGCGTCGTGCAGCCATTGCACCCAGCGAGCAGGTGCTGGTGGTCGGGGCGGGGCCAATCGGTCTGGGCGCGGCGGCAATCGCTAAAGCCGATGGCGCGCAGGTGGTGGTGGCGGATACCAGTCCGGCGCGCCGTGAACATGTGGCAACGCGTCTGGAATTACCTGTTCTGGACCCGTCAGCCGAAGATTTTGACGCGCAGCTGCGGGCGCAGTTTGGTGGTTCGCTGGCGCAGAAAGTGATTGACGCGACAGGTAATCAACATGCGATGAATAACACCGTAAATCTGATTCGTCACGGCGGCACGGTGGTATTTGTCGGCCTGTTTAAAGGTGAGTTGCAGTTCTCCGATCCGGAATTCCATAAAAAAGAAACGACGATGATGGGCAGCCGCAACGCCACGCCGGAAGATTTCGCTAAAGTCGGTCGATTGATGGCGGAAGGGAAAATCACTGCCGACATGATGTTAACCCACCGCTATCCGTTCGCCACGCTGGCAGAAACCTACGAGCGCGATGTGATTAACAATCGTGAGTTGATTAAGGGCGTAATTACTTTCTGATAAGGCGAGATTATTAAAGTTGCCATGCAGCGTCCGGGGAAGTGTTGGGCGCTGTTTTTTTTCTGTTTCTCAATAATGTTTTGTAGGCCGGAGAAGGTGTGTAGGTCGCACCTTATGCGACCTACACATCAGTCAGGAATTACCCTTCACGTTCTACCACTTTAATTTCCACCATGCCGATCCCGAGCTTACGCGGCGAGTGCCCGAGGATATTCCCTTCGTTGGTTGAGACAGGTTCCGGTGGCACAATTACCAGTGTGTCGGCATCGGTTGGGTTATCGAAATGCAGTGTGGTGGTGGTCACTTCATTGCCCAGCACAAGGGTTTGTTCTTCATTGCCTACGCGTACCGGAATAGGACGGCTGGCGTTATTGCCGTATGCTTTGGCGGTAATCACCAGGTCAAATTTCTTCGGCAGCGGATGCTTGTACTCGATTTTTACTTCATCGCCCAGCTGTGCGTTGGACCAGCGGCCCCACGACTCTGGACGAGAAATCCCGCTAAACTGTTTCACCTCTTCTGGCGCACCAGCGACGTTAAAGATGAAACTGTCGGCTTTGTAGCGAATATCGTTATCAACAATCTTTAGCGTATCGACATTGCCTTTGTAACGCGCCATGTCGATGACCGTATCTTTAAATGCCGTTTTGCCCTTCCATATTGCTTTGTCAACATGCTGAACAATTTGCTGACCGCCAAGCTGCCCTTGCGAGACACACCAGTCGGTGGAAAGTGCCAGTTCCGGAGCCCAGAGTTGTGCCATCTTATAGCAACGGTCAACCCAGACGAAATTGTCGCGTGGAGCGAAATCAGCCAGCTGGAAACGCAGCGGTGCTGAGTATTCGCTTTCCGGCAGCGGTTCCACGCGTTTGTCTGAAACCCGCAACAGCAGCGGCAAACGGAAATGGCTACCTGAGAAGGCAATCATGTTTTTCTGCTGGTCGATGGTGAACTCTTTCATCTCTTTAGGGAATTTCCACAGGCGGATGATATCCGGCTTCCACGCCAATGTTTTCTCTTTGATATTGAGGAAGATTTCCGACATCGACTGCCCGGATAAACTGCTACGGCCAAGTCCGAGATAGTTATCGCCACCGAGAATGTCCAGCACCGTCGCGCCGTTATCCATCGTATTACGCTTCACTGCCAGCGTCTCTTGCTGCGGCTTGTCGCCACGGATGACAAAAAACAGGTTATTGCGATCCTGCTTATTAAGGTATTTCCACGCCGTATTGTTCATCGCTAAATGGTCAGAAGAGACGACGATGACGGTATCTTTAAACCACGGTGACGCTTTGATTTTGTTGATAAACGTCGCAATATTCTCCTGGCTGCAACTTACCGCGCTGAATGACTGATTCGGCTTACCGTCAAAATCATATTTTTTGCGGTTACAGGTACGCGAGATAAAACCATCCGGGTGATGGGTATCGACTGTCAGGGTAAACAGTGAGAATCGCTGACCTGAGCGGGAAAGCTCTTCAAACTTTTTCCACGCTTCATCGAGAACGGTATCGTCGTAGAATCCCCAGTCGTTGCGATAGTGCGGGTCGGCCACCACACTTTTCAGCTCTTCTGAGCCGTATAAGTGGTCGAAGCCATGCGACTTCAGGAACACATCTTTACCGGCAAAACGCAGATTCGCGCCCTGCACGAAATAGTTCTGATAACCCGAGTTTTTCAGGATATCGCCCAGACAGATGTTCTGCGGGAAGAAGCTGGAGACAGAGGCGGAGGCGTTGCCTTCAAATGGGGCAAACAGCGGTATGCCGCACTGAGAAGCCACCATGCCCGCAATCGTGTAATCCGTTCCTGGCAGCTGCTGCGTGTGGCTGAAATCCAGGCCTTCATTTTTCAACGCGCCCAGTTCAGGCGTGAGATCCGGGAAAGCCTCGTTATCAAAATAGGTCCGCTCGAGACTTTCGCCGTAGATATAAACCAGGTTGAGTTTCGGGTCAGGGATAGTTTTCGACGGCTCTTTATAATAAGCCGCAAAGTCCGGGTCGCCGTCGCGTGACTGGGATTTCACCAGTTCCGTTATCTGACGAAATGCCGGGCTGGCATCCACTGAACCCAGCGCCAGTAAGAGTGCCAGCAGGCTGTAACCAAAATGGTGCGGATGATGGCGACGACGGCGCAGGATCCAGCCCAGCGCACCGAACACCGCCGCCAGCCCCAGCACAATGCCGATACCAGGCAGGATGTATTTGCTGACACCAGCACCGGTCAGGCTGTTGGTTAAGGTATAGAGAACCGCGTCGTTAATACCATCGCCAGTAAAATAGTCGCTGGCAAACAGGGTGATATTTAAAACGACAAATAGCCCCAGTACCGTTAATGTGGCTGCAAACCACCAGGTGTTACGTCCCGCTTTCCATGCGTAAATCAGCACAGAGGCGAGAAAAAGGGCGAAAGAGAGTAGTTCTGACAACGGGCGATCCTCACTAAACCGGGCCGTTTAGCCAACGTTTAAGCTTTTTGAGAAGCACAATGTAATGGCGTCGCCATATTGCTGCAATTCTAGTGTCAAAAAAATGCGATGTTGTTAGGAATTAGTTTATAAACAGACTTTTTTGATCGCGGTCGCTTCCCGTGTAACAGGGGTAAAACCGTCCAGGAGCAGGGAAAAGGGCAGGAGAGAGCCGCGTCAGCCGGGTAACAGCTAAAACGCGGCGTTTCGCGGTTCAGGAAATGAAGTTCAGCCCCTGCTTTAACACCAGATCGCAGGCTTTGGTTTTCACCTTTTCTGCCAGCGGAGTCGTTCCAATATTATCCAGATTGAGTTGCTGACCATCTTTGGTTTTCAGCAAACCCTGAATGCCATCCAGATAGTTGGTGTCTTCTTTTTGCTCTTCACTGTTCAGGCCCAGTTTTTCCAGTACCTGATTCTTGATGTTTTCGGCATCGGTTACCGAAGCCAGCTTTTGCTTCGCGCAGTATTGCAGAATGCCTGCGGCGTTGTTCATGTTATCTGCGCTTAAGGCCTGGTTCCCGTTGCTAAGCAAGTTAGTTAATGACGCGAGCGACCAACCGCCTTCCTGTGTCGTGTTGTTTTGGTTGCCAAGTTCGCTGGCGGCGCTGGAGAGCGCATCTTTCCAGGACGCAGCATGCACCCCGGTGGAAATTAATGCGCTGGCGGCAATGGCACAGCACAGAAGATGTTTAATAGTTTTCATCATCATTACTCAAGGTTGAATTGTGTCGCAGTATACCGCCAGAAACGGGGATTAATACTCTTTACCTGTTACACGGCTACGGTAGCTATCCCAGTTGAAGATCACCCACAAACTGTTACCCAGGCGCATACGGTCCATCACGCGTTCGCCCAGCAACTTGGTCATCTCTTCCATATTACTGTTGGTCAGCATCCCGGTTGGGCGTTTGGAAGAAGAGCGGCGATCGACGATCTGGTTGATGATCACTTTTTCGTATTTCGATTCGGTCTGCACGCCGATCTCATCGATCACCAGCAGATCAACGTTACTCAGATCGTTAAGCAGTTGTTCTTCGCTGGTACCGCTATTCCTGAAGGTATCTTTCATCGCCGACATAATATCGGCCACGGTGATGATCAATACGGATTTACCGCGTAGCAGCAGCTCGTTGCAGATTGCCGCCGCCAGATGGTTTTTGCCGGTTCCTGGCTTACCAGAAAAGATGAAGCTGGCGATGTTGCCGTCAAACTCTTCGACATACTGGCGCGCTTTGCTTAACGCATTCATTTGCCCTTCACACTCAACGCGATAGTTCTCAAAGGAGCAGTTCTGATGCAGTGGACGAATACCGGAGCGGTTAAAGGTGCGCTGCATTTTCATCGCCCGATTTTCACGTTCGAGAGCGGCGGAGCGGATCGCCCCTTGTTCTTTCTGCCAGGCCAGTAGTTCTTCACCCGTTTTGAAAGCAGGTTTGATATGGGCAGGCATCATTTTTTGCAGGCGTTGCATCAAGTCGCCAACGTTTTTCATCGTTACCCTCTGAATCCTGGTGGAATTTGGCTGTCAGGTTCACTGACCGTATTCACATCTCGTTTCGGCAGTCCGCCGTTGCTGGCACGACCGATTTGCAGGCTGCGCGCCAGTTTTTGTTGCCACTGCACATGGTGAAAGACTTTGCCTTCCGCCTGCCAGTAGGCAATGAATGACGCCAGTTCTTCGGCGGTCACCGGCTCTCTTAGTGCCACGCCCCATAGCGCCGCCAGGCGGATAAAGTCGGCATCGGGTTGCCAGTCCGGATACATGGCAAATTTCCCCATGGGTACGGCAACGGGAGCGGTTTGCGGTTCCTGATAGAGTTGATCGTCCAGGGCCACGTCACTTCCCGGACGCGCCAGCTTTTCTTCCAGCGCCAGCAGTTCAGCCAGGCGTGCAGGCGTGACGGCATAAAACGCCGGGGCGTTGTTGTCAAATACGGCAACCACACCGCCTTCAGCTTTTGCCAGAACGGTTTGGTGATCGTGTACCAGGGCGTCAATACCAACGACGTCCGGGGTCAAAACTCTGGAAGACATACTGTTTCTCAAATATGGAACGATGAACGAGAAGGGAGATAACTTTTATAGTAACACACGGAGGAGAGGAGGCTGTCTCTCATCCGCGTGCTTTAAGTGAGGCAATTTTATACGCGAGGGCGCTTGCGGTACAACCATAATCCAGGAATGGAAAGACCGATGGATAACGCACCAACAATCGATGAAGCTGTAAGAAAGTTGGTTAACAGGGTAATCATCAACGGTTCGCTGTAACCTAGCTGGCTGATTTTTACCGCCGAAATCATTGCGGTATAAGCTGATATGCCAGGGAACATAGGGATAACAGCCGCCACGGTAAACACTTTCGGATGCGCCAGATACCAGCGCGACCATTGAATACCAATGGTGCCGACCAGCATAGAGGCCATAAAGGTTGACCATTCAATATTCAGCCCGCTGGTCATTAAGATCATTCGGGAACCATGACCTATCGCACCAAGCAGCGCACACCAGCGTAACGCTCGAACGGGAACGTTGAACACCATCGCAAAGCCGACCGCAGGAATGGCGGCGAGGATCATATCCTGCGCCAACGCTAACAGAAATTCGATCACACCCATCCGCGTAGCCCCCAAATCGTCAGTGCCATTACTACGCCGACACAGGTAGCCAGTGTCAGCAGACTGGCGATTGCCCAGCGTGCCAGTCCGGTATTGATGTGGCCTTTAAACATATCGGCGACGGCATTTATCAACGGAAAGCCCGGCACCAGCAGCAGAACGCTGGCGGCTATCGCAATGGTGGGTGTATCGCTGAAAGTGGGGAGTTGCAAAAGCAATCCGGAAATGGTGGTGGCGGCGAAAGCGGTGAGGCAAAAGTTGATCTGTGGATGAAGATGACGTTGTGCCAGCAGCTGGCGGATATACATCGCGGCCGTACTGGCCAGGAAGGTGATGACGGCACCATCCCAGCCACCTTTATTGAGTTTACAGAAACAGGCGCAGGAAAGGCCAACCATTAAGGCTACCAGCCATCTTGGGTAACGTAATGGCTGAATTTGGCTAAATCGTTTCTCTACGCCTTTGTAATCCAGCAGATGATGCTCCGCCAGAATTACAATGTGCTGGACTTCAGTCACCACATGCATATTAATGCCGCGATCGTGATTTTTACGTGTCGATGTCAGGCATTGCCCATCTTTAATGGTTGTCAGCACTATGGCGTTCGAAGAGATAGAACTCTCGACGCTGTCCATTCCCAACGCCCGACCCAGTCGTGAGGAAAGCTCATCAACCAACGCGCTTTCCGCACCATGTTGCAAAAGAAATAATCCACACTGGATACAAAGCCGTGTTACGGCTCGCTGTTGCTCAGTTTGCATAACTCGCCCTTTGTCATAGACGTGCTGCGTATTGTTCAGATAATGAGAATCCATTTGTATCATGAAGCACGGTTGTTTTGCGGTAGGTTAAGATCAAAATTGCGCTGATTAATCCTGGTTATCGGGAGATGCTCGGTGATAAAAAGCGAATTATCTCTCGCCGTAAACAAACTATCGCATGAATATTATCACTATAATGAATTTGTTATTTGGCCTTTACGAGTCAGGATAATAGATAGCTGGGCGCGTTTTTTTATGTTAACAAGTTAAAACCATCAGATTTTATTGAATAAATATTGATTGTGTGATTCCCGCACTCTGCGGGAAGAGATATTATTTAATTATAAATTAAATGAATGAGATTTCTGTTTTTCATTAAGTATTTCTAACAACTTAATGTAGATATTTTAAATGTCTCCAGGCTATTTCACCAGGTTATCATTTGATGCTAACCTTCTGACACATGCAGTGGAGTTGTTGTGCAGCAGGAGTATGCTGATATGAAAGTGAATGCTAAGGATAATTTATTCGCTTAATCTATTAATTTGCTGGAAATATTTAAGGGATGAATGCCTTGAATAAACCATCATGATTTTTAGACAGTGGATGTGGAGGAAATATGTTGCCAGGATGCTGCAAAAATGGAATTGTTATCAGTAAAATACCTGTTATGCAAGCAGGGTTAAAAGAGGTCATGAGGACTCACTTCCCTGAATATGAAATAATATCCAGCGCCTCTGCGGAGGACCTTACCTTATTACAATTACGTCGTTCCGGATTAGTCATTGCTGATTTGGCCGGTGAAAGTGAAGATCCACGTTCCGTTTGTGAGCATTATTACTCTTTAATCTCACAATATCGGGAAATTCACTGGGTTTTCATGGTGTCACGCTCCTGGTATTCCCAGGCAGTAGAATTGCTCATGTGCCCTACGGCGACGTTATTGTCTGATGTTGAACCCATTGAGAATCTGGTCAAGACCGTACGTTCCGGCAATACGCACTCAGAGCGTATCAGCGCCATGCTGACCTCTCCGGCGATGACTGAAACTCATGATTTTAGCTATCGCTCCGTCATTCTCACTCTTTCAGAGCGCAAGGTACTGCGGCTATTAGGTAAAGGATGGGGCATCAACCAGATAGCTTCATTGCTTAAGAAAAGTAATAAAACTATTAGCGCCCAAAAAAACAGTGCGATGCGTCGACTGGCAATTCACAGCAACGCTGAAATGTATGCATGGATAAATAGCGCGCAGGGTGCAAGAGAACTTAACTTGCCTTCTGTTTATGGAGATGCCGCAGAATGGAACACAGCCGAATTAAGAAGAGAAATGTCGCACTCATAGAAAAATGCGTCATGAGTAGTATCGGTATTGAGAGTTTATTCAGAAAGTTTGCAGGTAACCCTTATAAGCTCCATACCTATACCAGTCAGGAGTCATTTCAGGATGCCATGTCGCGGATCTCGTTTGCAGCGGTCATTTTTTCTTTTTCTGCCATGAGAAGTGCGCGCAGAGAGGGATTATCCTGCCTGACTGAACTGGCGATTAAGTTTCCGCGTACCCGGCGTTTAGTTATTGCGGATGATGATATTGAAGCTCGGCTGATTGGTTCATTATCGCCATCACCGCTGGACGGTGTATTAAGTAAAGCGTCAACGCTGGAGATTTTTCATCAGGAACTCTTTTTGTCATTAAATGGTGTACGTCAGGCGACCGATCGACTGAACAATCAGTGGTACATTAACCAAAGCCGGACGTTAAGCCCGACGGAGAGAGAAATATTGCGCTTTATGTCGCGTGGCTACTCAATGACACAAATTGCCGAGCAGCTTAAACGCAATATCAAAACGATCCGTGCACATAAATTTAATGTGATGTCGAAACTGGGCGTCAGTTCTGATGCAGGGTTGTTGGAGGCCGCAGATATTCTGTTATGTATGCGGCATTGCGAAACAAGTAATGTGTTGCATCCTTATTAATCCGCATGATGCCGGGTTTACTTCCCCGGCAGTGCTTTCATTTCAGCGTACAATCGCCACATTGCTGCACATCCGGTAAGCGATAACGCTGGCAGCAAGTGCGGCGCACCAGCAGGCCGTCGCGTAGCACCACGGTACGCCAGAGTGGATTATCTTCACCGGTAGTAAGCGTTTTCTCAAAAAAGAGGGCATAGCGCAGCGATTCAACCGTCGCCTCGCCGAGCAGCTGTTTCATCTCAGTCAGATACCAGTTGATCAAATAACCGGTATTGCTCCAGATAAGTTTGCCGTTAATCTCTCCCGTTGCTTCTAGTGCCTGCACAACCGGAACCAGCGCCTGGCTGATTAACGTTTCCATTCGCTGCTGCGGCGAATGTAGTGTTGCGTTTTTATCTTCACACACATCAACCCAGAAACAGGCGGCGCGTCCGGTTTCGTGAAACTCAACGTGGACATGTTCCGGCGACACATCTAATGCTTTTTCCTGAGTCAGCAGCGCCAGCATTAATGGTGGTACCATCAGGCCGATATACCATTGCGCCCACAGTGAGATCAGCGGTTTGTTTTCGCGGATCATCAAAGGTTGGTTGCGGTAGATATGATCGGAATAGACCGCGAGTAGAGAACTTAGCGCATTAGGTGATGACCATTGCGCCAGCGTCATGGCGTTAAGTGGGGCGGGTTCATCCAGGCGGATAAACTCCAGCAAATGTTCACGATGTTCGGCGATCGTCGCCCGCACGGCTTGTGCAAGCCCAGCATCCTGCGGCTGGAGATGCGTTCGCCAGATAACATCTTCATAGAGCGATGCGGAACGATAGGCCATAATCGTGATAGTAATCTAAATGATAATTATTGCTAATCCTATCGATAGGTTTACCCGATAGCAAGGGATTTCTCTGGCTTGCAAATGATAAAAATTATCATATGATATTAGTTATCATTATCAATGAAAGAGATGAAACCATGTTGCAACGTACGCTGGGCAGTGGCTGGGGAGTGTTGCTGCCGGGATTGCTGATTGCAGGGCTGATGTATGCGGATTTATCGCCGGATCAATGGCGGATTGTCATTCTGATGGGATTAGATCCGACACGGATTCTGGTTATGAGTCAGGTGCTGTTAAGTTTTGGTATCGCCCTGGCGCTGGTTCCACTGTTGATTTTCACCAGTGACAGCAAGTTGATGGGCGATCTGGTGAACAGTAAACGCGTAAAACAGACAGGCTGGGTGATTGTGGTGCTGGTAGTGGCGCTGAATATCTGGTTACTGGTAGGAACGGCACTGGGATTGTAGTTGAATGAGCGTCGCATTTGGCACCATTGGCGGATGCGGCGTAAATGCTTTATCCGCCCTACGCGTTAAAGAGCTGGTTTGTAGGCCTGATAAGACGCGCTAGCGTCGCATCAGGCATTGTGCTCCATTGGCGAATGTGTTTAATGGCGGTGTCCATGTCCGCGGCCTTTTCCACGATGATCGTCACGATCGCGCCAGCCTTCACGATAGCCACGTTCATACGCTTTACGCTTATCCCAGCCACGATGGTAGCCATTATCATGATGCCACCAGCGGTTTTTACGCCATTCATAATTGCGGTGCCAGTAGTCACGGTCGCGCCAGTGACCACCGTCCCAGTAATTACCGTAATGATCGCGATCGCCAATTTGTAATTTGATTGATGGCAGTAGGGTGATTTCACCTGCGTTTGCCGCAAGCGGGGTAAATGCCATCAGGGCGGCCGCCAGAAACAGTGACCTGAACATTGTTATTCTCCTTCACGATCGAAGCCGTCAGCGGCCTGTTAACGCAATATTACGGGGAGGTAAAGCGCCGTATCATCGCCATAACTCTTAAATCATAAAGGAGAGCATTTTTTGCTAAACGTTATCGTGGGGTGGCTGTTGCTTCTGACGATTGACCATCATCATCGGCTTACCTGCTAATAACAGCCATGCCGGGAGCATGACGATACAGAGCAGCGGTAGCAATGTGGTATTGGGTACAACGACTGCCGCCATAAAAAGACTTAACCAGCCATCGCGTGTTACCACCAGCACGATGCCGAGTATAGCGCAGGAAACGGTTATTGCCGCTGGAACGGCGGGAACGTGCTCATGAAGCATCAACCCTAATGCCACGCCGACAAACACTGCCGGGAAGATTCGCCCACCGCGAAAGCCACTGGCGGCAGCAACGACCAGGGCGGCAAGTTTTATCACCGCCAGCAAAAAGTAATCGCTGGTGCTGAAAGCCTGATTTGCCACCATCTGCTGCATCTCATCCAGCCCTTTAAACAGCGAAACCGGTCCACCAATAACCCCCAGAATACCGAGAATAAATCCGCCAATACCCAGCACGAACACCGGATTTTTCATTTGATGCATCATCGCGTGCAACCGTGGTAAGCACCATACGGCGACCATCCCTGCTGCGATGGCAATCGCCGCGACAATTGCACCGCTGAGAATATCGGTCATTTCCATCTGTCCGTAATGCGCAATGGGCAGTGAAAAATGAGGATGGAAAAATAATCCGGGAGTAAGTGCACCAGCTGCTGCCGCCATTAACGGCGCAAAGAGACGATCCCATAGCGGAACTTCATTACTGCCATTTAAGGTTTGCGAAAATATCAATGCCGCCGCAACAGGTGTGCCAAACAGCGCGCCGATGGTTCCGGCAGAGGCTAAAATAGTCCACTCCATTCGGTTGACGCGCGGTAACAGACGAGCGCCAATGGCGACGGCAAGGGCGATATTGACGGTTATGATCGGATGTTCCGGCCCCAGGCTGACGCCGCCAGCAAGACCGAGAATTAATGCTACGATAAGTCCTGGTAGCGCAGAGGGCGGAATCGGTGCGCCGATAAGCGGTTCACAGGCGGGATCTGGTCCGGCATGACCCTGGCTGAAACGGATAACCAACCCCACCGCAATACCCGTTAGCGTTAATACACCGATGATCCAGAGAGGTGAATCCTGGGCTATCCCCAGAGTTCCCGGCAGTCGTTGCCAGAGCAAATTCTGTAATACCGAGGCGATTTTCATCACCATAATCAGAATAAGACTGGACGCAATCCCAATTGCCACGGCGGGGAGCGATAATAACAACATGGTTCTGGCTCGCGGATGGAGCATGTTCTATTCCTTATGCGGGGTCAGATAATTAGTTTGCCCAGCTTGCAAAAAGGCATCGCTGCAATTGGTGCTGAAACGATAAAGTAATTGTGTGACCCAGATCGATATTTACAGGGAGCCTGCCTTTCCGGCGTTGTTGTTATGCCCCCAGGTATTTACAGTGTGAGAAAGAATTATTTTGACTTTAGCGGAGCAGTTGAAGAATGACAAAGTATGCATTAGTCGGTGATGTGGGCGGCACCAACGCACGTCTTGCTCTGTGTGATATTGCCAGTGGTGAAATCTCGCAGGCTAAGACCTATTCAGGGCTTGATTACCCCAGCCTCGAAGCGGTCATTCGCGTTTATCTTGAAGAACATAAGGTCGAGGTGAAAGACGGCTGTATTGCCATCGCTTGCCCAATTACCGGTGACTGGGTGGCAATGACCAACCATACCTGGGCGTTCTCAATTGCCGAAATGAAAAAGAATCTCGGTTTTAGCCATCTGGAAATTATTAACGATTTTACTGCTGTATCGATGGCGATCCCGATGCTGAAAAAAGAGCATCTGATTCAGTTTGGTGGCGCAGAACCGGTAGAAGGTAAGCCTATTGCGGTTTACGGTGCCGGAACAGGGCTTGGGGTTGCGCATCTGGTCCATGTCGATAAGCGTTGGGTAAGCTTGCCAGGAGAAGGCGGTCACGTTGATTTTGCGCCGAATAGTGAAGAAGAGGGCATTATCCTCGAAATATTGCGTGCGGAAATTGGTCATGTTTCGGCGGAACGCGTGCTTTCTGGCCCTGGACTGGTGAATTTGTATCGCGCAATTGTTAAAGCCGACAACCGCCTGCCAGAAAATCTCAAGCCAAAAGATATTACCGAACGCGCGCTGGCTGACAGCTGCACCGATTGCCGCCGCGCGTTGTCGCTGTTTTGCGTCATTATGGGCCGTTTTGGCGGCAATCTGGCGCTCAATCTCGGGACATTTGGCGGCGTGTTTATTGCGGGTGGTATCGTGCCGCGCTTCCTTGAGTTCTTCAAAGCCTCTGGTTTCCGCGCCGCATTTGAAGATAAAGGGCGCTTTAAAGAATATGTCCATGATATTCCGGTGTATCTCATCGTCCATGACAATCCGGGCCTTCTCGGTTCCGGTGCACATTTACGCCAGACCTTAGGTCACATTCTCTAAATCCTTCCTGTTATATCGGGAGGTAACTCTCCCGATAATCTTTTAAATCATACAGTTAATTCAATTTTTCTTTGTGTCCCCTCACAAGGCCGACCTGCGTCACACTTCCGTACAGCGGGATTAATTCTCCAGTAAATGCATTATTTGTCTGGTAACGGCGATTTGTTTTGCACGTTCATAATTTCACTCGTCAACTATCACTGAACGAGGAATTAACGATGAGTAAGAAACTGATTGCCTTATGTGCCTGCCCAATGGGCCTGGCTCACACTTTTATGGCCGCTCAGGCGCTGGAAGAAGCGGCGGTAGAAGCCGGTTATGAAGTGAAAATTGAAACCCAGGGCGCGGACGGTATCCAGAATCGCCTGACGGCGCAGGATATCGCCGAAGCGACCATCATCATCCACTCCGTGGCAGTTACCCCGGAAGATAACGAACGTTTCGAATCACGCGACGTTTATGAAATCACTTTGCAGGACGCAATTAAAAACGCTGCGGGAATCATCAAAGAAATCGAAGAGATGATTGCCTCTGAACAACAGTAATATTCGACAGGGATAATTGTTATGGCCATTAAAAAACGCAGTGCAACCGTTGTGCATGGCGCATCCGGTGCGGCAGCGGCAGTTAAGAATCCGCAGGCCTCTAAATCCAGCTTCTGGGGTGAACTCCCGCAGCATGTGATGTCAGGGATTTCACGCATGGTGCCGACCTTAATTATGGGCGGTGTGATCCTCGCTTTCAGTCAGCTGATTGCTTATAGCTGGCTTAAAATTCCTGCTGATATCGGCATCATGGATGCTCTTAATAGCGGGAAATTCTCCGGTTTCGACCTCTCCTTACTTAAATTTGCCTGGCTGTCGCAGTCCTTCGGCGGCGTGTTGTTTGGTTTTGCCATTCCGATGTTTGCTGCTTTTGTGGCGAACTCTATCGGTGGCAAACTGGCGTTCCCGGCTGGTTTTATCGGCGGCTTGATGTCTACCCAGCCGACGCAACTGCTGAACTTCGATCCCAGCACGATGCAATGGGCGACCTCTTCGCCGGTGCCGTCCACCTTCATTGGTGCGCTGATTATTTCTATCGTTGCCGGTTACCTTGTGAAATGGATGAACCAGAAAATCCAGTTACCGGATTTCCTGTTAGCGTTCAAAACCACATTTTTGCTACCGATTCTTTCCGCCATTTTTGTCATGCTGGCGATGTACTACGTCATCACCCCCTTTGGTGGCTGGATCAACGGCGGTATCCGTACCGTGCTGACCGCTGCAGGTGAGAAGGGCGCGCTGATGTACGCAATGGGGATCGCCGCGGCGACAGCAATCGACCTTGGTGGCCCGATCAACAAAGCGGCAGGTTTCGTTGCCTTCAGCTTTACCACTGACCACGTATTACCGGTCACTGCACGTTCTATCGCTATCGTTATTCCGCCGATTGGTCTGGGTCTGGCGACCATTATCGATCGTCGCTTAACTGGCAAACGCTTGTTCAACGCCCAGCTTTATCCGCAGGGTAAAACCGCGATGTTCCTGGCGTTTATGGGGATCAGTGAGGGTGCGATTCCGTTTGCACTGGAAAGCCCTATCACCGCCATTCCGTCGTATATGGTCGGCGCGATTGTCGGCTCAACCGCCGCTGTCTGGCTGGGCGCAGTGCAATGGTTCCCGGAGTCCGCTATCTGGGCGTGGCCGCTGGTCACTAATCTGGGTGTCTATATGGCGGGGATCGCGCTGGGAGCAATCATTACTGCGCTGATGGTGGTGTTCTTGCGTCTGATGATGTTCCGCAAAGGTAAATTGTTAATCGAGAGCCTGTAAGAAGGAAAAATCCAGATGACATTACTCGCTTCGCTGCGCGACTGGCTTAAGGCACAACAACTGGATGCGGTGCTTCTCTCCTCACGGCAGAACAAACAGCCGCATCTGGGGATCTCCACCGGATCAGGCTATGTGGTGATTAGCCGTGAAAGTGCGCACATTCTGGTGGATTCGCGCTATTACGCGGATGTTGAAGCCCGCACGCAAGGTTACCAGCTGCATTTGCTCGACGCGATGCACACGCTTGCCACCATCGTCAGACAAATCATTGCCGATGAGCAGTTGCAAACGCTCGGTTTTGAAGGCCAGCAGGTGAGTTGGGAAACCGCGCACCGCTGGCAGTCCGAACTCAATGCGAAACTGGTTAGCGCCACGCCGGATGTGCTGCGGCAAATCAAAACGCCAGAAGAGGTGGAGAAAATCCGCCTTGCCTGCGGGATTGCCGATCGTGGCGCAGAGCATATTCGCCGCTTTATTCAGGCGGGGATGAGCGAATGCGAGATAGCCGCTGAACTGGAGTGGTTTATGCGCCGGCAGGGCGCAGAAAAAGCCTCTTTCGATACCATTGTCGCCAGTGGCTGGCGTGGGGCGCTGCCGCACGGTAAAGCCAGCGACAAGATTGTTGCAGCGGGCGAGTTTGTCACTCTCGATTTCGGTGCGCTCTATCAGGGCTACTGCTCTGATATGACGCGCACCTTGCTGGTGAATGGCGAAGGGGTGAGCGCCGAATCTCACCCGCTGTTTAACGTCTATCAGATTGTCCTGCAGGCACAGCTCGCGGCAATCTCTGTAATTCGCCCCGGCGTGCGCTGCCAGCAGGTTGACGATGCCGCGCGCCGCGTGATTACCGAGGCCGGTTATGGCAAGTTTTTCGGCCATAACACCGGTCATGCTATCGGTATTGAAGTCCATGAAGAACCGCGTTTTTCACCGCGGGACACCACGACGCTACAGCCAGGTATGTTACTGACCGTGGAGCCAGGGATTTATTTTCCAGGGCAAGGGGGCGTGCGCATTGAAGATGTCGTGCTGGTCACCCCGCAAGGCGCAGAAGTGCTCTACGCCATGCCGAAAACAGTGTTGCTCACGGGAGAGGCATAATGGATTTATCGCTCTTAAAAGCGTTGAGCGAGGCAGATGCGATCGCCTCCTCGGAACAGGAAGTACGGCAGATCCTGCTGGATGAAGCGGATCGCCAGCAAAAAGAGGTCCGTTTTGACGGCCTGGGATCGGTGCTGATCCGACTCAATGAGTCGACAGGTCCGAAGGTGATGATCTGTGCGCATATGGACGAAGTGGGATTTATGGTGCGCAGCATCTCCCGCGAAGGGGCGATCGATGTGTTGCCGGTTGGCAATGTACGCATGGCTGCCCGCCAGCTTCAGTCGGTGCGTATCACTACCCGTGAAGAGTGCAAAATTCCAGGCCTGCTTGACGGCGACCGGCAGGGGAATGACGTCAGCGCCATGCGCGTGGACATTGGCGCGCGCTCCTGTGACGAAGTGATGCAGGCGGGAATTCGTCCAGGCGATCGCGTCACCTTCGATACCACTTTTCAGGTTCTCCCTCACCAGCGAGTGATGGGGAAAGCCTTTGATGACCGCCTCGGTTGCTATCTGCTGGTGACGTTACTGCGTGAGCTGCACGACGCCGAACTGCCTGCGGAAGTGTGGCTGGTGGCAAGTTCCAGCGAAGAGGTGGGATTACGCGGCGGGCAAACTGCCACCCGCGCGGTGTCGCCGGATGTCGCCATTGTGCTTGATACTGCCTGCTGGGCGAAAAACTTTGATTATGGCGCAGCTAACCATCGCCAGATTGGTAACGGGCCGATGCTGGTGTTAAGCGACAAGTCACTGATTGCGCCGCCAAAACTTACCGCGTGGATCGAAACCGTGGCGGCAGAAATTGGCGTACCGTTGCAGTCAGATATGTTCAGCAACGGCGGAACGGACGGCGGGGCGGTGCATTTAACCGGCACTGGCGTACCCACAGTGGTGATGGGGCCTGCAACCCGCCACGGACATTGCGCCGCATCGATTGCCGACTGCCGTGACATTTTGCAGATGGAGCAACTTTTATCTGCCCTTATTCAACGTCTTACGCGTGAGACGGTTGTTCAACTGACGGATTTCAGATGATCTCCTGATTAACCCGGAGCGGTTATGTTAACGATTCAATTTCTCTGTCCTTTGCCTAACGGTCTACATGCTCGTCCGGCGTGGGAACTTAAAGAGCAGTGCAGCCAGTGGCAAAGCGAAATCACTTTTATTAACCATCGCCAGAACGCAAAGGCCGATGCGAAAAGCTCGCTGGCGCTGATTGGCACTGGCACTTTATTTAATGACAGTTGCAGCCTGAACATTAGCGGTAGCGATGAAGAGCAGGCGCGGCGAGTGCTGGAAGAGTATATCCAGGTGCGCTTTATCGACAGCGATAGCGTCCAGCCGACGCTGGCAGAACTGACGGCGCATCCGCTGCCGCGTTCATTAAGCCGCCTGAACCCGGATTTACTGTACGGCAACGTGCTGGCAAGCGGCGTTGGCGTGGGTACACTGACCCTGTTACAGAGCGACAGCCTCGACAGTTATCGGGTGATCCCTGCGAGTGCGCAAGATTCCACCCTACTGGAGCACAGTCTGGCAACGCTTGCCGAGCAACTGAACCAGCAATTGCGTGAGCGTGACGGCGAAAGCAAAACTATCCTCAGCGCCCATTTGTCGCTGATTCAGGATGATGAATTTGCAGGCAATATCCGTCACCTGATGGCAGAACAGCATCAGGGGCTGGGGGCGGCGATCATCAGCAATATGGAGCAGATTTGTGCCAAACTTTCTGCTTCTGCCAGCGATTATCTGCGCGAGCGGGTCAGCGACATTCGCGATATCAGCGAACAGTTGCTGCATATCACCTGGCCGGAACTAAAACCGCGCAATAATCTGGTGCTTGAAAAACCGACCATTCTGGTGGCTGAAGATTTAACCCCAAGCCAGTTTTTGAGCCTCGATTTAAAAAATCTTGCGGGCATGATTCTGGAGAAAACCGGGCGCACCTCGCATACCCTGATTCTGGCCCGCGCTTCGGCGATCCCGGTACTGAGCGGCCTGCCGCTGGATGCGATTGCCCGTTATGCCGGGCAACCTGCAGTGCTTGATGCCCAGTGCGGCGTACTGGCAATTAATCCCAACGATGCGGTGAGCGGTTATTACCAGGTGGCGCAGACGCTGGCGGATAAACGCCAAAAACAACAGGCGCAAGCTGCCGCGCAGCTGGCCTATTCCCGTGATAAAAAGCGTATTGATATTGCGGCGAATATTGGCACAGCTCTGGAAGCCCCAGGCGCGTTTGCCAACGGCGCGGAAGGCGTTGGGCTGTTTCGTACCGAAATGCTCTATATGGATCGCGACAGCGCGCCGGACGAGCAGGAACAGTTTGAAGCGTACCAGCAGGTGCTACTGGCGGCGGGCGACAAGCCGATTATCTTCCGCACGATGGACATCGGTGGCGATAAAAGCATTCCTTACCTCAACATTCCCCAGGAAGAGAACCCGTTCCTCGGCTATCGCGCGGTACGTATTTACCCGGAATTTGCTGGCCTGTTCCGCACTCAATTGCGGGCGATTTTGCGCGCTGCCAGTTTCGGCAACGCCCAGTTGATGATCCCAATGGTCCACAGTCTCGATCAGATCTTATGGGTGAAGGGTGAGCTCCAAAAAGCGATCGTTGAGCTTAAGCGCGATGGCCTGCGTCATGCAGAGACGATTACGCTGGGTATCATGGTGGAAGTGCCGTCGGTGTGCTACATCATCGACCACTTCTGCGATGAGGTCGATTTCTTCAGTATCGGTTCTAACGATATGACCCAGTATCTGTATGCAGTCGATCGTAATAACCCGCGCGTATCGCCGCTGTATAACCCGATTACGCCATCGTTCCTGCGCATGTTGCAGCAGATTGTTACCGCTGCGCATCAGCGCGGCAAATGGGTAGGTATTTGCGGTGAACTGGGCGGTGAAAGTCGTTATCTGCCGCTACTGCTAGGGCTGGGCCTGGATGAGCTAAGCATGAGTAGCCCGCGTATTCCGGCAGTGAAAAGCCAGCTTCGTCAACTGGATAGCGAGGCGTGTCGGGAACTGGCGCGTCAGGCGTGCGAGTGCCGCAGCGCGCAGGAAATTGAAGCGTTACTTACCGCGTTTACGCCGGAAGAAGACGTTCGCCCACTGCTGGCACTAGAGAATATCTTTGTTGATCAGTCCTTTAGTAATAAAGAGCAGGCGATCCAGTTCCTGTGCGGTAACCTCGGTGTTAACGGGCGTACTGAACATCCGTTCGAGCTGGAAGAAGATGTCTGGCAGCGGGAAGAGATTGTTACTACTGGCGTTGGTTTTGGCGTGGCGATCCCGCACACCAAATCACAGTGGATCCGTCATTCCAGTATCAGCATTGCCCGGTTGGTGAAACCGGTTGACTGGCAGTCAGAAATGGGCGAAGTCGAACTGGTGATCATGCTGACGCTGGGCGCTAACGAAGGGATGAATCATGTGAAAGTCTTCTCGCAGCTGGCGCGTAAACTGGTGAATAAAAACTTCCGCCAGTCGCTGTTTGCCGCGCAAGATGCACAAAGTATTCTGACGCTGCTGGAAACGGAATTAACCTTCTGAAGTTAGCCCTGAAAACGTGCGCTATACTCTCCCGGCGTCAGACCAAACTGACGCCGGAAAACGCGACAAAAATAGTCGCTATCCGGAAACCCGCAACGCTGCGCCACTTCATGAATCGACAGATGATATTTTTGCAAAATCATCCTCGCTTTTGCCATTCGTACCCAACGCACATATTCGATAAAACGCATTGTTCCATGCTGAGCAAACAGTTTTGACAGATGATTTGGCGTGATATTAAAAAACTGCGCCACGCTCTCGCGGGTGAGCGGCTGGGCATAATTATCCTGAATCCAGTTACAAATGCTGTGATAGAGAAAATCGCCGCGCGGTTGCGAATTGCCCGGCGGCATATTCACCACGTTACGGCAAAGATGCAGCAAACTTAACACCAGCGGCTGAATGATATTCTGCTCCAGTGGCGAACGGCTAAGATGGGTGAGGGCGGTAAGCATCGCTTCACCTTCACCGCGTTGCAGGCTGGGAAGCTGGATCTGGCGAGCAGGATGTAACAACGACGTGGTGCGGCTATCGTAAAACGATAACCCAAGCCAGGTCGGTGCGAACACCAGGCTTAACAGCATCACCGGTTTGTTGTTGACCGGTAAATTAGCCGCGCGTGCTGGAATAAACAGCATTTCTCCTTCCACCATACGTTGCTGCTTTGCTTCCAGCAGATTGCCGTATTCGCCGCGTAGCACGATATCCAGACGGGGAAAATCAATACATAAACTGCCCACTGGCAATGAGGCGGGCTGGCTGGCAAACCAGACGCGCCCAAGGAGTTGCGGGTTAAGCACCAGGCCGCTGAACAGATCGGCGAAAAATTGTTGATCGGCGGGCAAGCCTGGTGCTTTCATGAAAGTTCCCGATTACAGATGCATTAACTGGCGGAATTCTTTAACTTTGCTGCGGCTGACCGGCACTTCAAAATCCAGATCTTTCAGCCGCAGAATGTAGGTGTTATTAAACCACGGTTCGATTTCGCGTATTTTGTTCAGATTGACACAAAATGAGCGATGGCAGCGGAAAAAATGCGACGGCGGCAGCTTGCTGAAAAACTCGGTAATGTTCATCGGCATTACGTAGGATTCACGCCGCGTATAGACAAAGGTCATTTTCTCGTGCGCTTCGGCGTAATAGATATCGTTAATTGGCGTGACGATGATTCGCTCATCTTTCACCAGATTAATGGTGTCATTCTCACGCGTTACCGTCGCGGCAGGTGTCGTACTGCTGGTCTGCTGTTGTTGCCAGGCTGCTTCCAGTTTTTGCAGCATCCCGGTAATGCGTGACTCCTGATACGGTTTGAGAATGTAGTCAAACGCTTCCAGTTCAAATGCTTCCACCGCATGTTCTTTCCACGCGGTGATGAATACAATAAACGGTTTATGGGCGAACTGGCTGATGTTTTGCGCCAGCAACACACCGTCCAGCGACGGAATATTGATATCCAGAAAAATGGCGTCGACGCGGTTATGCTGCAAAAACTTCAACACGTCCAGACCGTCGTCAAAGGTGCCGACAATCTCCATCTGGCTGTGCTCTTTAATTAACCAGCTCAGTTCCTGTTGTGCCAGGAATTCGTCTTCAACAATGATGACTTTCACAATATCACTCCGGCTCAAAGCAATAAGGTAGCCTGTGAGGCGACTGGGGTGCGTTGGTTAGGAATGTAAAACGCAATTTCCGTTCCTGGTTCCAGGCGGCGGATATGCAGCCCCTCGCCATACAATAACTTCACGCGATGATGGACATTCAGCAGGCCAATTTTATTGCCCGGCATTTCGTTCGCTTCGACCCGCTCAATCACCTTTGGATCGATGCCGTGCCCGGTATCTCGCACCGCAATACGTACCCGATTACCGCACTCTGCAACGCTGATGGTGACAACGCCTTTACCTTTGCAAGGCTGGATACCGTGGACAATGGCGTTTTCCACCAACGGCTGGATCAGCAGGCTGGGAATGCAGCAATTCACCTCTTCATCAATATCATAGATAACCGTCAGCTTGTCGCCAAAGCGGGCCTGCTCAATGGCAATATAGTCTTTAATTTGATACAGCTCTTTTTTGATATCGATTTGCTCATCATCTTTTAATTCAATGTTATAGCGCAGATAACGCGACAGATTAAAGATCAGCTGGCGAGCAGTATCCGGATTCAGGCGGATTGACGATGAAATAGCGTTCAAAGCGTTAAACAGGAAATGGGGATTAATTTTGCTTTGCAGGGCGCGAAGCTCTGCCTTATTTGCCATTTCACGCAGCTGCTCGGCGCGTGACACCTCCAGTTGCGTGGAGATGATTTGTGACAGACCGACCGCCATTTCCTGTAATGACGAGGTTATCTGATGCGCGTGGCAGTAGTAAATTTTCAGCGTTCCGGTCACAACGCCTTTCTCCCACAATGGGATCACCAGCATGGAATGAATCTCTGGTGTGCGGTGGGCTTCATCATTGTTTTTAATGATGATTTTTCCGTAATTCATCGCCTGTCGGGTAGTCGGGCTAATGAAGTCATCGCCATTCTGATAGTTGTGTTCACCCACGCCGACATAGGCCAGCACATGATCAGTATTAGTCATCGCCACCGCATCGGCGTGAATATCATCGCGAATAATTTCACAAACTTTGCGTAATGACTCGCTATTGACATGGCGAAACAGCGGTAGCGTTTTGTTGGCGATATCCAGCGCCAGCTTGGCCTGCCGCGCGGCGCTGGCCTCTTTTTCGCCCTCAACGCTTTGCACCAGCAGCACAATAAAGCCGATACAGACGCTACCGAGGATCATTGGAATCCCGATTTTAGAGACGATATCGATCCCCAATGCGGTAGTTGGTGCCCAGACAATCACCAGAATCATGGTCAACGTTTCACACAACATGCCGCCGAGAATACCGACGCGCCAGCGCTGTGCTTTGGGGATTTTCAGGTTGATCCAGCCCGATATACAACCCGCCAGAATGCTGGTGATAAAGCAGGGGATCGCCGTCACGCCGCCGATGTCAATTAAATAACGGTGAATACCCGCAATCACGCCGGTAATGATGCCCACCCACGGGCCAAACAGAATTCCGCCTGACATCACCGCGATAATACGTACGTTCACCAGCGAGCCTTCTACGGGAACGCCGGACCAGGTGCTGAACAGGGCGAACAGCGAGAAAATGGCGGTAACGGCGAGCAGCTCTTTCGGTGAGTGTGCCGACTTGTGCAACAGTTCGCGAAACAGGCGGATACGGATGAGAAAAAACAGGCAGATAAGCATTAACGCTGCCCGATCGAAGACCGCCAGCAGCATGTTGAATATTTCGTGCACGGGTGACTCTGAATAAGGATTAAACCTCTATGATAGGTAACCTGAAGGCTGATGACCAGCAGGCCGTTTTTGAGGAAAAACCACAATTTTAAAAGGGGATTGAAAGATAAATGGTGTATTAGCAATGCATCTCTTGATAATGCACATCTGGTTGGTAAATTTATTGAAATTATAATGTTAATAAAATGAATGGTAATTTTCTTGTTAGCGTAGATAAATTTCCTGTTTTTGAAGTGGAGTTCCTCATTTAAAGCCATTGATAAAAATGTTCTAAAACGCTGGACAGACAGAAATTAATCAGGCTATTTTCAAAACAGCCACCATCGTGGCAGCGTCGCTCGGACGGTCCGGGCGCTAACGTTAATCTGAGGAAATTATGGCTGACACTCGCCCTGAACGTCGCTTTACGCGCATTGATCGTCTCCCGCCCTACGTTTTTAACATTACCGCTGAACTGAAAATGGCTGCGCGTCGGCGCGGCGAAGATATTATCGATTTCAGTATGGGTAACCCGGACGGTGCGACTCCGCCGCATATCGTCGAAAAATTATGTACGGTGGCCCAGCGCCCGGACACGCATGGTTACTCCACTTCACGCGGCATTCCGCGGTTACGTCGCGCCATTTCCCGCTGGTATCAGGATCGCTACGACGTTGAAATCGACCCGGAATCAGAAGCCATCGTCACTATTGGTTCGAAAGAGGGCCTGGCGCATCTGATGCTGGCGACGCTGGATCATGGTGACACAGTACTGGTGCCGAATCCAAGCTACCCCATTCATATTTACGGCGCGGTGATTGCCGGGGCGCAGGTACGCTCAGTGCCGCTGGTGGAAGGTGTCGATTTCTTCAACGAACTGGAGCGCGCCATTCGTGAAAGTTATCCGAAACCGAAGATGATGATCCTCGGCTTCCCGTCAAACCCAACCGCGCAATGCGTGGAACTGGAATTCTTTGAGAAGGTTGTGGCGCTGGCGAAACGCTACGATGTGCTGGTGGTCCACGACCTGGCCTATGCCGATATCGTCTACGATGGCTGGAAAGCGCCGTCAATCATGCAGGTGCCAGGTGCACGCGACATGGCGGTCGAGTTCTTTACGCTGTCGAAAAGCTACAACATGGCGGGCTGGCGTATCGGCTTTATGGTCGGTAACAAAACGCTGGTCAGCGCGTTGGCACGTATTAAAAGCTATCACGATTACGGCACCTTTACGCCGTTGCAGGTGGCGGCTATTGCGGCGCTGGAGGGCGATCAACAGTGCGTGCGCGATATTGCCGAACAGTACAAACGCCGCCGTGATGTGCTGGTGAAAGGGCTGCATGAAGCGGGCTGGATGGTCGAAATGCCGAAGGCTTCGATGTATGTCTGGGCGAAAATCCCGGAACCGTATGCTGCCATGGGCTCGCTGGAATTTGCCAAGAAATTGCTTAACGAAGCGAAGGTCTGTGTCTCTCCAGGGATTGGCTTTGGCGACTACGGCGATACGCATGTGCGCTTTGCACTGATTGAAAACCGCGACCGTATTCGTCAGGCGATTCGTGGGATTAAAGCGATGTTCCGTGCCGACGGTTTACTACCTGCCAGCAGCAAACATATTCACGAAAACGCGGAATAAACACCATCGTCAGAAATGCAAACAGGAGCCAGATGGCTCCTGTTTTTCATTGCACAGTTTGCTTTTAGATCATCAGGGCAAAAGTACCGGCCCAAACGATGACCATAAAAGAAATGCCCATAAAGAAATATTTCACTTTACATCTCTCCGCGTAACTACTGTTACGCCTGAATGACTTTATTACACCTGATACAGTGAGTTGACACCGGGCAAAACGACCTTAAACGTCCTGTATTTTACCGTGGGCATCATCCCAGAATTCTGAGCTAAACTGCTCGAGACGGCGCTAATGTACGCCTAAAACTGAAACGAGACAAGAGGCATTTTCTTATTTACTTTTAGTAACTTACAGGTGTCTCATATCGGCGACAGTTTAATTTCTGACGGTAATAATTAGATATTCAGCGAAGGAAAAAACCTTAAGAAAAAAGCCATAAAAACCATGAGGTTATTATGGCTGATTTGAGGAGGGAAAGAGTGAGAGCCGTTTGTTAAATGTATAACGACGATTCACCCACCGGGCGCGTTTTAAAGCGACGGTGGATCCAGAGGTACTGCTCCGGTGCGCGCATGATCTCTTTCTCGATAATCTTGTTCATATAGGCAGCGGCTTGATTTTCATCTGTCGGGTAGCCTTCCATCTCTGGGGTGATGTACAAACGATATCCGCTGTAATCCGCTTTTCTTACCATCGTTACGGTCAACATGGCTGCGCCAGAGAGACGAGAGAGGACATAGGTGCCATTGGTTGTGGCGACATTTTCCACCGCAAAGAACGGCGCGAAGGAGCTGCCTTTACGACCATAATCCTGATCGGGAGCAAACCATACCGCTTCACCTTTCTTCAGTGCACTGACAATGCCGCGCAGATTATTTCTGCCGATCATCGCTTTGTTAGAGCGCATGCGACCACGGGTCTGCACCCATTCCATCAGCTGATTATTATGCGGGCGATAGGTGGCCATCATTGGTTGGCAAAGTCCCATCACCCGACCGCCCAGTTCCAGCGACATAAAATGGACGCCGACAACCATTACGCCGCGATTTTGCATTTGTGCGCGTTTAAGGTTATCCAGCCCTTCCACATCAAACCATTTACGTACGCGACTGTCGGGCCAGAACCACGCCATGCCGGTTTCTACCAGCGCCATGCCGAGTGAACGAAAGTTTTCGGCAATCATCTTCTCGCGCTCTTTCGCAGAATGCTGCGGGAAACAAAGTTCCAGGTTTTTACGGGCGATAGATTCACGACGTTTCAGGAATGGTCGCGCCATTGTGCCGATACGCGTGCCGAGAAAGCAGAGAACAGGATAAGGAAGCTGTACCCAAAGCCAGAGTACACCAAGCCCAAACCACGTGAGCCAGTAGCGAGGATGCAGAAACTCGCGGGAAAATTTGCATTTTGGAAACATAGTTACCTTCTGTAGATACGAATTGTTGTATCGCAGAAGATTCCATGTCGACAGCGGTACACTCAATTGATTAGGCCATCATGTACGACAATGGTTCCTGTAAAGAGTGTAAAGACTAGTCAGGACATAACCACGAGGAGCATGAATGCGGTATCTGTACTTTATCACTCGCTGACTGCTTTCAGCTACTGATTATTAATCGTGCAAAGTAAATATTTTTCCGTACACAACAGTCTTGCATTTAACATGCTGTTTTCATTGATGCTTAGCAAAAATTGCCAGAGGTTAAGGATTGTCTTACTATTAAAGTGACTGAAGTTACAGGTTTTTTAGCGCGGCAGGAGGTTGAGCTATGATTTATTTATGGATGTTTCTCGCCCTGTGTATTGTCTGCGTAAGCGGATACATCGGTCAGGTACTGAACATGGTATCGGCGATCTCTTCTTTCTTCGGCATGGTGATCCTCGCTGCACTCATTTATTACTTCACCATGTGGTTAACTGGCGGTAATGAACTGGTGACGGGGATATTTATGTTTCTTGCCCCGGCTTGTGGCTTGATGATTCGCTTTATGGTGGGGTATGGCAGGCGATAGTGGGTCAGGATGGCTCATTTGGGCAGGTGTTCACATCAGCATCAGACATGATTGTTCACCTGCCAGGTGACAGACGCTATCGCAAAGGATGAATGAGATAATTCGCCTTTGTCGGATAAGTAGGCGTGATGTCTTCTGTGAGGTTTAATGGTGGTGCATCTTCTCTCATCTTAAACAAAATCGCCTGTGATGGCTGAAGTTTTGTAGAATGCGTTGTCGTCATCACTGACGTTTTTTCTGTCTCTTTATAGCTCGCCTCACTACCACCACCAGAAATAGAAAATGCAAAAACATTGCATGCCATAATAGAGACAAATAAAAATAAGCTAAAAAGCATTAAGTTTACTTTCATAGAAAATATCCTGAAAATGGTTCACTGAAAACCTACGATGTTATGGCTGTATTTATATTTAATTAATCAGTATTTACATCGATATAATAAATGACATATCTTTGTGGTATATAAGAATAGTTCTCTGCGACAGGAAGCAGATTCCTACAACTGTAAGACTAAAAGCGGCTTTGCGATAATAACTACAGTTGTAAGATAACCCTTTCAAAATGTCCGTTGCTCTCTGATTTCTCATTTCATTCTCACCCAATATGATGGCGGCGTTTTCTAAAACTGTTAAAGAATGAGGTAAGTATGAAACGTTTAATTATGGCTACGATGGTCACAGCAATTCTGGCATCTTCAACTGTATGGGCTGCTGATAATGCACCGGTAGCGGCACAACAGCAAACTCAGCAAGTTAAGCAAACCCAGAAAACGGCAGCAGCAGAGCGTATCTCTGAACAAGGTTTATATGCGATGCGTGACGTGCAGGTAGCGCGCCTGGCTCTGTTTCATGGCGATCCGGAAAAGGCAAAAGAACTGACCAATGAAGCTTCCGCTTTGCTGTCAGATGATAGTACCGAATGGGCAAAGTTCGCTAAGCCAGGTAAAAAGACCAACGTCAATGATGACCAATATATTGTCATTAATGCATCTGTCGGAATTTCTGAAAGTTATGTAGCGACACCCGAAAAAGAAGCCGCGATAAAAATTGCCAACGAAAAAATGGCGAAAGGGGATAAAAAGGGTGCAATGGAAGAGCTTCGCCTGGCCGGTGTTGGTGTAATGGAAAACCAATATTTGATGCCGCTTAAACAGACTCGTAATGCACTTGCTGATGCGCAGAAACTGCTTGATAAAAAGCAATACTACGAGGCAAACCTGGCGCTTAAAGGTGCGGAAGATGGAATCATCGTTGATAGCGAAGCACTGTTTGTGAACTAAACCTGACAGGCAATATATTGAGGTAAAGGATTTAACTCCCTCCAGTCGACAATTTTTTATGACCACAATACGACAGGTTGTGGTCATAAAATTATTTGGCGCTCGCGGTTCTATAAACTCGCATTTTATCTTCCTCAAAGTAAACCGCAATAATCCCATATTATCACAAATCATTTATTATGTTATATTTTATGGTACGCTTTAAATAGTGTAATCATAACCTTACTTGTAAATCACTGACACTTCTTACAGTTGTAAGAATAACATCACAAATGTCGCGGCTCTCTCTGATTACCGCGAACCAATATTTATTATATTCTTCTTTTCGTCCTCACTACTTACCATGCAGAAAGGAATTGGAAGTAGCGATGAAATGATTTTCAGCACTTGATACAGGAATTTAAAAATATCGAGTGCAGCTACGACGATATTTTGCAGATTATTTATAGAGGCGTTATGCCTTAAATAAACGCTAAATTAACACATATTTAATTAACTAATAGGTATTGCTATGTCAACTCCACTTCAAGGAATTAAAGTTCTCGATTTCACCGGTGTGCAATCTGGCCCATCTTGTACTCAAATGCTGGCCTGGTTTGGCGCTGACGTCATTAAAATTGAACGTCCCAGCGTTGGTGACGTAACGCGCCACCAGCTGCGAGATATTCCTGATATCGATGCGCTTTACTTCACCATGCTTAACAGTAACAAACGTTCTATTGAATTAAATACCAAAACAGCGGAAGGCAAAGAGGTAATGGAAAAGCTGATCCGCGAAGCTGATATCTTAGTCGAGAACTTTCATCCAGGGGCCATTGATCATATGGGCTTCACCTGGGAGCATATTCAAGAAATCAATCCACGTCTGATTTTTGGTTCGATCAAAGGGTTTGATGAGTGTTCGCCTTATGTGAATGTAAAAGCCTATGAAAACGTTGCTCAGGCAGCGGGTGGCGCGGCATCTACTACAGGTTTTTGGGACGGTCCGCCGCTGGTAAGCGCTGCAGCGTTGGGTGACAGCAACACCGGAATGCATTTGCTGATCGGTTTACTTGCTGCTTTGCTGCATCGCGAAAAAACGGGGCGTGGGCAACGAGTCACCATGTCAATGCAGGATGCCGTGTTGAACCTTTGCCGCGTGAAATTACGCGACCAGCAGCGTCTCGATAAGTTGGGGTATCTGGAAGAATACCCGCAGTATCCGAATGGCACATTTGGTGATGCAGTTCCCCGCGGTGGTAATGCGGGTGGTGGCGGTCAGCCTGGCTGGATCCTGAAATGTAAAGGCTGGGAAACCGATCCTAACGCCTATATTTATTTCACTATTCAGGAGCAAAACTGGGAAAACACCTGTAAAGCCATCGGCAAACCAGAATGGATTACCGATCCGGCATACAGTACAGCCCATGCCCGACAGCCACATATTTTCGATATTTTTGCTGAAATCGAAAAATACACTGTCACTATTGATAAACATGAAGCGGTGGCCTATTTGACTCAGTTTGATATTCCTTGTGCACCGGTTTTAAGTATGAAAGAAATTTCACTTGATCCCTCTTTGCGCCAAAGTGGCAGTGTTGTCGAAGTGGAACAACCGTTGCGTGGAAAATATCTGACAGTTGGTTGTCCAATGAAATTCTCTGCCTTTACGCCGGATATTAAAGCTGCGCCGCTATTAGGTGAACATACCGCTGCTGTATTGCAGGAGCTGGGTTATAGCGACGATGAAATTGCTGCAATGAAGCAAAACCACGCCATCTGATATTAACGGGGGCTTCTGGCTCCCAATTTATAAAAATTTCGAGGTTATTAATCATGTCAGATCAACTTCAAATGACAGATGGTATGCATATCATCGTTGAAGCATTAAAACAGAATAATATTGACACTATTTATGGTGTTGTAGGTATTCCTGTGACGGATATGGCGCGCCATGCCCAGGCGGAAGGCATTCGTTATATTGGTTTTCGTCATGAGCAGTCGGCAGGCTATGCCGCTGCAGCAAGCGGTTTTCTTACCCAAAAACCAGGGATCTGCCTGACAGTGTCTGCGCCAGGATTCCTCAACGGTTTGACCGCATTGGCCAATGCAACGGTAAATGGTTTTCCGATGATCATGATTAGCGGCTCCAGCGACCGCGCGATCGTCGACCTACAGCAAGGTGATTATGAAGAGCTGGACCAAATGAATGCGGCAAAACCGTATGCCAAAGCAGCATTTCGCGTTAATCAGCCGCAGGATCTTGGCATTGCATTGGCACGCGCTATCCGGGTCTCAGTATCGGGTCGTCCTGGCGGTGTTTATCTTGATTTGCCAGCAAATGTCCTGGCCGCGACGATGGAAAAAGACGAAGCGTTAACCACGATTGTTAAAGTTGAAAATCCGTCGCCAGCATTATTGCCATGCCCGAAGTCAGTCACTAGCGCAATTTCGCTTTTAGCAAAAGCTGAACGACCATTAATTATTCTTGGCAAAGGCGCGGCGTATTCACAATCTGATGAACAGCTTCGTGAATTTATTGAAAGTGCCCAGATTCCATTCCTGCCAATGTCTATGGCGAAAGGGATCCTCGAAGATACGCATCCACTTTCTGCGGCAGCTGCGCGTTCGTTTGCCCTGGCAAATGCTGACGTTGTCATGCTTGTTGGTGCACGACTGAATTGGTTACTGGCACACGGTAAAAAAGGATGGGCGGCAGATACACAGTTTATTCAACTGGATATTGAACCGCAGGAAATTGACAGCAACCGCCCCATTGCTGTGCCAGTCGTTGGCGATATTGCATCCAGTATGCAAGGTATGCTGGCAGAATTGAAACAAAACACATTCACGACTCCACTGGTGTGGCGCGATATTTTAAATATCCACAAGCAGCAAAATGCACAAAAAATGCATGAAAAGTTAAGTACAGATACCCAACCATTAAATTACTTTAATGCATTGGGTGCCGTGCGCGATGTTTTGCGCGAGAACCAGGATATTTATTTAGTTAATGAAGGGGCAAATACCCTGGATAATGCACGAAATATTATTGATATGTATAAACCACGTCGTCGTCTGGATTGTGGCACCTGGGGTGTCATGGGCATCGGTATGGGCTATGCCATCGGTGCTAGCGTGACCTCTGGTTCTCCGGTTGTCGCCATTGAAGGTGATAGTGCTTTTGGTTTCAGTGGGATGGAGATTGAAACGATTTGTCGATATAACCTGCCGGTGACGATCGTTATTTTTAATAATGGCGGCATCTACAGAGGAGACGGTGTTGACCTCAGCGGCGCTGGTGCACCATCGCCAACGGATCTGTTGCACCATGCAAGGTATGACAAATTAATGGATGCGTTTCGTGGCGTTGGCTATAACGTCACCACGACAGATGAACTTCGTCATGCTTTAACCACCGGAATTCAGTCGCGCAAACCGACCATTATTAATGTGGTCATCGACCCAGCAGCAGGAACTGAAAGTGGCCATATTACCAAACTTAACCCAAAACAAGTCGCTGGTAATTAAATACTGACATCGTCTCCTCTTGCCAACTTATTATGCGATGGTAAGGGGACCCTTATCGGAAATACTATTATGCTAACATTTTTTATTGGCGATTTATTGCCTATTATCGTAATCATGCTGTTGGGTTATTTTAGCGGCAGACGAGAAACTTTTTCAGAGGATCAAGCTCGGGCATTTAATAAACTGGTATTAAACTACGCTCTTCCTGCGGCTCTATTTGTTTCTATTACCCGGGCAAACAGGGAAATGATTTTTGCGGACACTCGCCTGACCCTTGTATCACTTGTGGTTATTGTCGGATGTTTCTTTTTCTCCTGGTTCGGTTGCTACAAATTTTTTAAACGTACCCATGCAGAAGCAGCAGTATGTGCATTAATTGCAGGTTCACCTACCATTGGATTCCTGGGGTTTGCAGTTCTCGATCCTATTTATGGTGATTCCGTATCAACAGGTTTAGTGGTAGCAATTATTTCTATTATTGTTAACGCAATTACTATTCCTATTGGTCTGTATTTGCTGAATCCTTCCTCAGGAGCGGATGGTAAGAAGAATAGTAATCTGAGCGCATTAATTTCTGCGGCAAAGGAGCCAGTAGTATGGGCACCTGTTCTGGCAACGATCCTGGTGTTGGTTGGGGTAAAAATTCCGGCAGCATGGGACCCAACCTTTAATCTGATTGCGAAGGCTAACTCAGGGGTGGCGGTATTCGCTGCGGGGTTGACTCTGGCTGCACATAAATTCGAGTTCAGTGCCGAAATTGCTTATAACACCTTCCTGAAGCTGATTCTGATGCCACTGGCGCTGCTTCTCGTAGGTATGGCATGTCATTTGAATAGCGAACATTTGCAGATGATGGTACTGGCAGGCGCATTACCGCCGGCATTCTCCGGAATCATTATTGCCAGCCGGTTTAATGTCTACACCCGCACTGGTACAGCGTCATTGGCTGTGAGCGTACTGGGTTTTGTCGTCACGGCTCCTTTGTGGATTTATGTCAGTCGACTGGTTTCATAATTAATCATGTTATTGATTTTACATAAATGCCGAAGTGTCTTTTCACCTTCGGCTTTTTTCAAGGCATAAGCAAATGACAAATAATGAATGCAAAGGGCCGTTTGAAGGCTTATTAGTTATCGATATGACGCATGTCCTTAATGGGCCTTTCGGAACTCAACTTCTTTGTAATATGGGTGCAAGGGTAATTAAAGTTGAGCCGCCGGGTCATGGTGATGATACCCGCACATTTGGTCCCTATGTGGATGGACAGTCGCTCTATTACAGTTTTATTAATCATGGAAAAGAGAGTGTGGTTCTTGATTTAAAGAATGATCACGATAAAAGTATATTTATAAATATGCTTAAACAAGCTGATGTATTAGCTGAGAATTTTCGCCCAGGTACAATGGAAAAACTCGGGTTTTCATGGGAAAGGTTACAAGAAATCAACCCGCGCCTTATATATGCTTCATCGTCAGGTTTCGGACATACCGGTCCGCTAAAAGATGCTCCTGCCTACGATACCATCATTCAGGCAATGAGCGGGATAATGATGGAAACAGGATACCCTGATGCTCCGCCAGTGCGCGTTGGTACCTCTCTTGCGGATCTCTGTGGCGGTGTTTATTTATTCAGTGGAATAGTGAGTGCACTTTATGGCCGCGAAAAGAGCCAGAGAGGGGCGCATGTCGATATAGCGATGTTTGATGCCACTCTGAGTTTTCTGGAGCATGGACTGATGGCATATATCGCGACTGGGAAGTCACCACAACGCCTGGGAAATCGCCATCCCTACATGGCACCTTTTGATGTTTTCGATACTCAGGATAAGCCGATTACGATTTGTTGTGGTAATGACAAGCTTTTTTCTGCGTTATGCCAGGCACTGGAGCTTACGGAACTGGTTAATGATCCCCGATTTAGCAGCAATATTTTACGCGTACATAACCAGGCTATTCTTAAAGAATATATTGAGCGGACGTTAAAAACGCAGGTAGCTGAAGTTTGGTTAGCCAGAATACATGAAGTTGGTGTGCCCGTCGCGCCGTTATTAAGTGTGGCTGAGGCCATTAATTTACCACAAACTCAGGCGAGAAATATGTTGATTGAAGCCGGGGGAATAATGATGCCGGGTAATCCGATAAAAATCAGCGGCTGCGCGGACCCGCATGTTATGCCGGGAGCGGCAACGCTCGACCAGCATGGGGAACAAATTCGCCAGGAGTTCTCATCATAAATGTAAGATGTGCTGGTAAATAGCTCCCACATTTGAACATTGTGGGAGCCGCTATTTAGTCATTTTGCTGACAGAAAACAGTAATCTCCTGGTCCAGCTCTGCAATGTGTTCTTTTACAGAGTTCAGCAACTGAAGAATTTCAGGCTTACTGTCATCTGAAACAGGTGTTATTTCTAACTGGTGGCTAATATTAATCAACTTTTGCAAATTCAGGATGTTAGCCGCACCGTGGATGCGATGAATACACTGATGGAAAGTTCTGTTATCGCCAGCTTCTAGTGCATGAAACGCAGCGGGTAGATCTTTATGCGTTTCATGCTGGAAAGTCATGAGAATCTCCTGCATCAGTTGTAGATCATTCGCCGTATTATTCTTCAGGGCCTCGATATCAAGGTGGCGATACTGAGGTGCAATATGCGCAACCTGGTGTAACTGACTTAAATGTGTTTTCAGTACATCCAGAGTCAACGGTTTGAACAAACATAAGTTCATGCCGCAATTTAACCCTTTTTCACGTTCGTTAGCCTGTGCGTTGGCTGTAAGCCCCCAGATGGGTAAGGAAGAATTTTGCTCACGGAGTTTGCGAGTCAACTCAAAACCATCCATATTCGGCATATTAACGTCAGTAATAAGCAGATCATAATGTTGCATACTGACTTTGTGTAGCGCTTGCACACCATCAGTGGCTTCATCAACATCATATCCTAATAGATTTAGCTGGCGTTTGAGTAATAGCCTATTGGTCGGATGATCATCCGCGATTAATATGCTCAACTTTTCAGGTAGTGTTATAGGTTGTTCTGCTTTTGCCTCGACAGCCGCCACTTGTTGGGTAATTTCTACCGGGATTGTGATCGTAAATATCGTTCCTATGCCTGGATGACTTTCTAATGACAAATCGCCCTGCATGTTTTTAATTAATTCTTTGCAGATCATTAAGCCTAAACCAGAACCTGTTTGCTGACGACCTGCACTTGTTTGGCTATAGCGTTTAAACAGTTGTTGTTGTTCTTCCTGCGATAATCCACTTCCAGAATCCATAATCGTCATTTTGATAACAGCGTGGTTGTCATCAATGTGACCCAGGGAGGTCGTAATTTTTACTGCCCCCTCGGTAGTAAATTTGAGAGCATTACTCAGTAAATTAGATAAGACCTGCTTAAATGCCTGAGGGTCGATCTTAACCAGGTAGCGTTCAGGAAGCGTACTGCTGCAACTTAATGCGATCGATTTGCTTGCAGCAATCGCAGCGAAAGAGTGACAAGTGTTCTGGACTAAAGTAGGGATATCGACCCATTGTGGTTGAAGTTGATAGTTACCCGATTCAATTTTGTCGACATCAAGGATTTCACCAATTAAGCCGAGGAGTGATTGTCCGGTGGCGTAGGCAAGTGAAATCGCCTCCACCCGTTGTTCCTTGCTAAGACCAGAACCCGACAGTAGTTCCAGGAAGCCCATAATGGAGCTTATTGGTGTTCTTATTTCGTGACTCATTGTTGCCAGAAACTGGCTTTTTGCGACAGTTGCATTGATCGCTTTATTTCTCTCTACTTCGAGTGCATGAATTAAATCACGCGTCTCGGTAATATCTTGCCAACCACAAATATAAACAGCATGTTCGCTTGCTGGCAGATTACATAAGGTATGCCAGTGATTAATGCATCTTTTCTCGATGCCATTATCAATTTCAAATACCTGTGTGTATATTGTTCGGTTTTCTTTCGTTTCTGCTGTGACTTCATGCGTATTAGAAAAAACATCTTTAAAGGGGGATTCACTATTTTCTAATGGTAACATTGCATTTTTATAGTAATCAGCAGTGAAATAATGTTCAAATGCACTATTGTGACTAATGACATTACCTTGCCAGTTTACAACATAAGTTGGATTCGGTAAGGAATCCGAGAGCGCTTTCCGGAATGATATTTGGTTTTCTAAATCACCCTGAATAACTTTACGACGACGAACTGAGCGTAACAGGTAGAATCCCCATAAAAGGCTACTGCCAACTAATAAAACGGATAATGTCGTAACAATATAAAATTGCTCGCTATAGAGGTCCCATGTGTCAATGGTCACATTGGGCATTTTAATCCATTTTTCGGTCAGGCGCAGAACTTCGCTTGGGGGAATTGCATTCAGTGCTTTATTAATAATATCCTTAAGTTCCGGTTCTCCGCGAGGAAAAGCAAACGAAAGTGATGCATTCTGAACGCCGGGAATAAGAAAATGATAAAGTTCATTAGGATAGTAATGGTCGATCATGTAACGCGAATTTAACTGTGTCGCGACCAGAGCATCAAGTTCACCTTCCTTGACCTTGTGAAATGCAGCGCTGGCGTTATCGACTTTTATCCACTCTACCTCCGGATACATCTCTTTTAATTGCGAATGAAGCTCATAATAATATGGAATGGCAACTTTCATTCCTTTTTTTAATGTTTGTTCACTGTCAGGCGCTTTTTGCATGACAAAAACGTAAGGCGTTGTTATGAAGACTTCAGCAAATGAAACATTATTTTCTCGATCTTCACTATAAATAGCGGCGGGCAATATATCCCATCCACCGGGGTTAAGCTGTGTCCCAGCATGAATATTATGTGAAACGGTGATCGGAGAAAAATTTAAACCTGTTTGCAAGGTAATAATATTAAGAATATCACCCATCACGCCCCGAACTGAGCCAGTTTCATCTGTCATAGAATAGGGTGGCGAGTAAGGATTTTCCAGCACCTTTAAATCGGGATGCTGCTTAATCCACTGTTTTTCATGTTCAGTGAGTTCTAATGGTTTGTTCAGAAAGGCCAGGTTTCCTGTATCAAGCCAATTTTGTGATACTTCATAGCGAACTTCATTTGTTAAAGCATCAACAAATCGATTGAGTACTTCATTAAGAACGATTGAATCTTTTCTGGTTAATAAAAAGTTATATTGACGCGGTGAGTTATAATACTTCACTACATTTAAGGAGTGAGTAAAATAACGGGAAATCATACTGCTGGTAATGATGTTACTACCAATAAAGTAATCATTCTGTCCGGCTGAGACGGATGCTAATGCCTGATATAAATTTGTAAAAGAGATAATTGTTGCTTTTGGAAATGATTGATGAATTACCTCGTCTGGGGGATAATTTGCTACTCGAGCAATATTTACTGGTTTTGATGAGGTAAGCGGTCGCATTGAATCGTGAAGGGTAGTGACCAGCGCCGGAAAGGTAATTATCAGAGGATTAGTTGCAGCAATGTCATCATTAAGAGGCGGCGAAGCAACTAAATGTGATAACACTATATCAACTTCACCGTCTTCCAGCGCGTCCATTGCTTTTTGATGATCTGCGTATTCCCGGAGTGTTAATTTGATATTTAACGCTCTTTTTAAAAGATTTAAATAATCAGCATTAATACCACGAATCCGTTGCTGCGAATCGGTATGCAACAACGTAGCTGTTTGGGACTTGTGTACTGCAATCACAAGATTTTTTTTGCTCGCGAGCCAACGTAATTCCTTGTTGCTCAGACGTAGTGGATCAAGTGTGACACGGTTGTTACTACTGATGCCACGATATTCGATGTAATCTCCGTCTGCGAAGCTTATGGTCGACCAAAGACCACAACAGAGAAGAAAAATATAGGGTAAAAACTTCATGTGGTTAGCCGATTTTGTTACGTTGTGCGAATGTGTAAAGATCCATCAGTGATTTGCATTCTAATTTTTCCATCAAGCGACTTTTATAAGTGCTGACAGTTTTGTTGCTGATGAACATTTTTTCAGCAATGTCATTATTATCCTTGCCATCAAGAATATACCGCATGACACTAATTTCTTGTTTTGATAAGGAGTCGAGTTTTTGCTGGTCGGACGTTAAACTTCCAACAAACCGGTTGAGAGAGAAGGGGAAATAGCAGTAGCCATTTTTTGCAGCTTCAATAGCCGCAATGATATTGTTCATGCCTTCTTTTTTACTCACGAAACCATTAGCGCCAGCATCAGCACAATGTTTCCCGTAAAAATGGTCATTTTTAGCGGAGACAATAATAATAATTCCGCTATATTGGCGCTTTCTCAGCGTTTCTAACACCTGGATACCGTTAACTCCGGGGATATCGACATCAATGATGACGATATCAGGCTTAAGTGTTTCCACCCGCTGAACGGCGCTTCCGCCTTCAGTCAACTCTGCTAAGATTTCAATATCGTTTTTGATCAATAAATTACGAATTGCTGCGATAGCAAGAGGATGGTCATCAATAATTATTGCGTTCATAGATTATTCCCTTTGCAATGAAGCATTTCCCTTCTCCTTGTAGTAATACAGACATAAGGTATCATCTCATTTTCTCAATAAAAATAAGAAAATTTGAGCTTCCTTTAAGATAATTCGACAAGTATACCATATAAATAGTCGGCATAAATAAAATGTCAACAATAAAATCAGGGATGATACCGATGATTTATAGTTTCAAATGAGCACTATAAGGTTTCTCACTAATCCTACAGGCGTAAGAATTGTATTGCAAAAGCCGCGGTTTAGTCCTCTGTTGTTTTTTTTGCACTTCATTTAAATTAGCCCTCCAACGTTCCCGGGATAATGTGCAAAACATGCACTGTGTTTGATATGAGGAATGAATACTCTTTTCATTCAATTCATAAATTTCATCTATGCGAAATGAGAGATAATAGTGGAACAGATTAATTCAAATAAAAAACATTCTGACAGAAGAAAATATTTTGCTTTGTTAGCGGTAGTTTTATTTATTGCGTTTTCAGGTGCCTATGCCTATTGGTCAATGGAATTAAAAGACATGATTAGTACAGATGACGCCTATGTCACGGGAAATGCAGATCCAATTTCTGCACAAGTCTCAGGCAGTGTCACTGTCGTTAATCATAAAGATACGAACTACGTTCGACAAGGTGACATTTTAGTTTCACTGGATAAAACTGATGCCACTATCGCACTCAATAAAGCTAAAAATAATCTGGCAAATATTGTTCGGCAAACGAATAAACTATACTTACAGGATAAACAATACAGTGCCGAAGTCGCTTCAGCACGTATTCAGTATCAACAATCTTTAGAAGATTATAACCGTCGTGTGCCTTTAGCGAAGCAAGGGGTTATTTCAAAAGAAGCGCTGGAGCATACCAAAGATACGTTAATAAGTAGCAAAGCGGCATTGAATGCTGCTATCCAGGCTTATAAAGCGAATAAAGCTTTAGTAATGAACACACCATTAAACCGTCAGCCACAAGTCATTGAAGCTGCAGATGCAACCAAAGAAGCCTGGTTGGCGCTTAAACGTACGGATATTAAGAGTCCGGTTACCGGTTATATTGCCCAGAGAAGTGTTCAGGTCGGCGAAACAGTGAGTCCCGGACAATCGTTAATGGCTGTCGTACCGGCGCGTCAAATGTGGGTTAATGCCAACTTTAAAGAAACACAACTCACGGATGTACGGATTGGTCAATCGGTCAATATTATCAGCGATCTTTATGGTGAAAATGTTGTGTTTCATGGTCGGGTGACAGGGATCAATATGGGAACCGGCAATGCGTTCTCCTTATTACCTGCACAAAATGCGACAGGGAACTGGATCAAAATCGTTCAGCGTGTACCGGTTGAAGTTTCTCTGGATCCAAAAGAACTCATGGAACACCCTTTGCGCATTGGTTTATCGATGACTGCAACTATTGATACGAAGAATGAAGACATTGCCGAGATGCCCGATCTGGCTTCAACCGTGACGTCCATGCCTGCTTATACCAGTAAGGCTTTAGTTATCGATACCAGTCCGATAGAAAAAGAAATTAGCAACATTATTTCGCATAATGGACAACTTTAATGGCAATCACTAAATCAACTCCTGCACCATTAACCGGTGGGACGTTATGGTGCGTCACTATTGCATTGTCATTAGCGACGTTTATGCAAATGTTGGATTCCACTATTTCTAACGTCGCAATACCGACAATATCTGGCTTTCTGGGAGCATCAACAGACGAAGGCACCTGGGTTATCACCTCGTTTGGCGTAGCAAATGCCATTGCGATCCCTGTTACCGGCAGGCTGGCACAAAGAATAGGCGAATTAAGGTTATTTTTACTTTCAGTAACCTTTTTTTCGCTGTCTTCATTAATGTGTAGTTTATCGACCAATCTAGATGTGCTGATATTTTTTAGAGTCGTTCAGGGGTTAATGGCGGGGCCGTTAATTCCACTGTCACAGAGTTTATTATTAAGGAATTATCCACCAGAAAAAAGAACATTTGCTCTGGCATTATGGTCAATGACCGTGATTATCGCTCCGATATGTGGGCCGATATTGGGCGGCTATATTTGCGATAACTTTAGCTGGGGTTGGATATTTTTAATCAATGTCCCTATGGGGATTATCGTCCTGACATTATGCTTAACCTTACTTAAAGGAAGAGAAACTGAGACTTCACCGGTCAAAATGAATCTACCAGGACTGACCCTGTTAGTGCTCGGTGTTGGTGGCTTGCAAATTATGCTTGATAAAGGGCGCGATCTGGATTGGTTCAACTCGAGTACAATAATACTACTAACAGTAGTATCAGTTATTTCTCTGATCTCTTTAGTCATTTGGGAGTCGACCTCAGAGAATCCGATTCTTGACCTCAGTTTGTTTAAGTCCCGTAATTTCACCATTGGTATTGTGAGTATCACATGCGCGTATTTATTTTACTCTGGAGCGATAGTTCTTATGCCGCAGTTACTCCAGGAAACGATGGGGTATAATGCGATATGGGCCGGACTTGCCTATGCGCCCATCGGTATCATGCCGCTATTAATATCACCTTTGATAGGACGTTATGGCAACAAAATTGATATGCGGTTGTTGGTGACATTTAGTTTTTTGATGTATGCGGTTTGCTATTACTGGCGTTCTGTGACATTTATGCCAACGATTGATTTTACAGGCATCATTTTGCCACAGTTTTTTCAGGGATTCGCCGTTGCCTGTTTCTTTTTACCCTTAACAACGATTTCGTTTTCAGGCTTGCCAGATAATAAATTTGCCAATGCCTCGAGTATGAGTAATTTTTTTCGCACCTTGTCAGGATCAGTTGGTACGTCGTTGACAATGACACTGTGGGGACGCCGCGAATCGTTACACCATAGTCAGTTGACAGCAACCATCGATCAATTTAACCCCGTGTTTAATTCATCGTCACAAATTATGGATAAATACTATGGTTCGCTTTCAGGAGTTCTTAATGAAATTAATAATGAAATAACTCAGCAGTCACTTTCTATTTCTGCAAATGAGATTTTCCGTATGGCGGCTATTGCTTTTATCTTACTTACGGTTTTGGTTTGGTTTGCGAAACCGCCGTTTACAGCGAAAGGCGTTGGGTGATGGAAAAAGAGGAGGCTATAGCAGGTAAAACGGCAGAATCTTAAGTCTGCGTCATCGGCAGCATCGCTCACCCAGGGAAAGGATGGCGATGCTGCGTTGAAACGTTATTAACGGCCTTTTGCCAGATATTGATTCATCTCTTCTTCCGGCACCATTCCACCTCCCGTCGCCCACACCAGATGAGTGGCATTACGCAGTTGTTCGGCGCTGAAACCGTGCATCTGTTGGTAACTTACTGATGCGCACACGCGCTGAGACCCGGCCATACCCGCCAGTGCCGATGGTTCAAGACGAATACCTTCTTCCTGCGCCAGCCAGCCAAGCATGTCATACATGGTTTGATCGCTAAGGGTATAGAAACCATCCAGCAGACGCTCCATTGCCCGCCCGACAAAGCCCGATGCGCGACCAACTGCAAGGCCATCGGCAGCGGTAAGGTTGTCGATGCCAATATCCTGAACAGAAATCTGATCGTGTAATCCGGTATGGACGCCTAATAACATACACGGGGAGTGTGTTGGTTCGGCAAAAAAGCAGTGAACATGATCGCCAAACGCCAGTTTAAGTCCGAATGCGACGCCACCAGGACCACCGCCAACACCACACGGCAGATAGACAAACAGAGGGTTATCAGCATCGACGATGCGACCTTGCTGAGCAAATTGCGCCTTAAGACGCTGGCCTGCGACGGAATATCCAAGGAACAACGTGCGGGAATTTTCGTCATCAATAAAGAAACAGTTCGGGTCAGACTGCGCGGCTTTACGTCCTTCCTCGACGGCAACACCATAATCTTGCTCGTATTCCACGACAGTAACGCCATGACTGCGCAGTTTCGCTTTTTTCCAGGCGCGGGCATCAGCAGACATATGCACCGTTACTTTAAAGCCGATGCGGGCGCTCATAATACCAATTGATAACCCCAGATTTCCGGTTGATCCCACAGCAATACTGTATTGGCTAAAGAACTGTTTAAACTCCGGGGAAAGCAGTTTGCTGTAATCATCCTCAAGTGTCAGCAAACCCGCTTCCAGAGCCAGTTTTTCAGCATGGGCCAGGACTTCATAAATCCCGCCACGTGCTTTTATGGAGCCGGAAATCGGCAAATGGCTGTCTTTTTTTAGTAGCAATTGCCCGGCGATCGGTTGTTGATATTCCTTTTCCAGCCGATTTTGCATAGCAGGAATAGCAACCAGTTCTGATTCAATAATCCCCCCCGCGGCAGCCGTTTCAGGAAATGCTTTTGCCAGATACGGCGCAAAACGAGACAGGCGCGCATGGGCGTCCTGAACATCCTGTTCGGTCAGGCCAACATAAGGTAAACCTTCTGCCAATGAGGTCGTGCCAGGATTAAACCAGGTGGTTTCTTTAAGAGCAACCAGATCCTCTACCAACGGATACTGGGCGATGAGCGAATTCATTTTAGCGTTTTCCATAGTACGTCTCTTTGCGCTTAGATGATAAATGACAGCAGGAATGTGCCCGCCAGAGCGATGACTGAAGCGATAAATGTCGCTGTCGTATAGTATTTAAATGTTTCATTGAGCGTAGCGCCGCAATATTGCTTCACCAGCCAGAAAAGTGAGTCCGTAACGATCGTGCAGCCAATCGCACCGGAACCGATAGCAATCGCAATAATTTCCGGGCTGATGTCGGGATACAGCGGCAGCATGGGTGCAACAATTGCCGTTGCCCCCATCATTGCCACCGTAGCGGAGCCCACTGCAGCATGCAGAATAAGTGCCACCAACCAGGCCAGAAGAATCGGGTGCATATGCATATTGGAGAGAATAACTGCCAGCGTATCAGCGAGACTGCTGCTTTTTAAAATGGCGTTGAATGCGCCTCCGGCCCCGATAATCAGCAAAATATTAGCAATAGAACCGAAACCATTTTCCGTATGTGTGAGCATCGTCCCCATGCTCATATGCTGACGTATACCCAACACATAATAGGCGACAAACACGGCGATAAACGTGGCAGTGATAGGGTTGCCAATAAACTCAAGCAAGGTATACAAACCACTCTCACGTGCCATATTCAATTCGGCAATCGTTTTAACCAACATCAGCGCAATGGGTAGCAGTACGGTGAATAACGTTGCGCCTAATGACGGTAGTGTTTTTTCATCGCGAACTTTGAGATCGGCAAACTCTGTGGGTACAGGTTTAAAGGGCAGTCGTTGACCCAGAAATTTAAGGAAAAGTGGGCCACCGATCAGTGATGCCATCAGCCCAACCAGCAAACCGTAGACGATCACCGAACCGATATCTGCGCCCAGCTTATTGGCAACATATAAAGCAGCCGGATGTGGGGGAACCACGCAGTGCACTGCCATCAATGCGGTACACAGCGGAATGGCCAGCTTTAACAATGAGGTATTGGTTTTTTTGGCAATTGAAAAAGCCAGAGGAATCAATAGCACGACGCCCACTTCAACAAACAGCGTGATGCCGCAAATCAGGCCAACCAGCACCATAATGACATCAGCTGAAAGCCACCGGCAGCGTTGAAGTGTCAGACCAATTCTTTCTGCGGCCCCGGATACTTCCATCATTTTTCCCAGTATCGTGCCAAGGCCGATAACCGCAGCGAGGAACCCCAGCGTTCCGCCAATTCCACTTTCAATAGCATTTACCATATCCAGTGGCCCCATGCCCATCATCGTTCCCACGAAGAAGCTGGCCAGCAACAGCGCCAGAAACGGGTGGAATTTGAACTTCACGATGGTCAGTACAATTAACACGATGCTGATAAGCAGCGTGCTCACAACCCAGATTTGAGAGTGCATATCTCACCTTCCCCTGTGATTAACCTGATGATATTGGACAAAAAAACAACGCAGGCTGACAAACGATAAAATTTGCCTTTCACATGAGCTAAATTGCATCAAGGGAGTGATTTACATCTAAAAATGAAGGTGAATTGAGATATGGTTCACTTTAGCTCACCTTACAGCTGAAATTTTGCCGCTATTTTTTTACACTTAAGAGAAAAATGAGGTGATTATGGAACCCCTTCGTGAAATAAGAAATCGACTGCTTAACGGCTGGCAACTATCAAAACTGCATACTTTTGAAGTGGCTGCCAGGCATCAGTCCTTCGCTCTCGCGGCAGAGGAATTGTCGCTGAGCCCCAGTGCGGTAAGTCACCGTATCAATCAGCTGGAAGAAGAATTAGGTATTCAGTTGTTTGTTCGTTCCCATCGCAAAGTGGAATTAACGCACGAGGGGAAACGTGTTTATTGGGCGCTAAAATCGTCGCTGGATACCCTGAATCAGGAAATTCTGGATATCAAAAATCAGGAGTTATCGGGAACGTTAACGCTGTATTCCCGGCCCTCTATCGCCCAATGCTGGTTGGTGCCCGCATTAGGTGACTTTACACGCCGATATCCGTCTATTTCGCTCACCGTGCTCACTGGTAATGACAATGTCAATTTGCAACGTGCCGGAATCGATTTGGCGATCTACTTTGATGATGCGCCGTCAGCGCAATTGGCTCATCACTTTCTGATGGATGAAGAAATCTTGCCAGTTTGCAGCCCGGAGTACGCTCAAAGACATGATTTAACCAACACGGTAATTAACCTGCGTCACTGTACGTTGCTCCATGACAGACAGGCATGGAGCAACGACTCCGGTACGGATGAATGGCATAGTTGGGCGCAACATTATGCGGTTAATTTGCCAACATCTTCTGGAATTGGCTTTGATCGCTCTGATTTAGCCGTTATCGCCGCGATGAATCATATTGGGGTGGCGATGGGAAGGAAACGTATGGTACAAAAAAGGCTTGCCAGTGGTGAGCTCGTCGCGCCGTTTGGCGATATGACGGTGAAATGCCATCAGCATTATTACATCACCACATTACCGGGCAGGCAGTGGCCAAAAATTGAGGCATTTATTACTTGGTTAAGAGAACAGGTAAGTCAATATGAATGTTATACCTTATAATACATTAAATCATCTGGTTCCTAAATAACCTTATTATGCACTGTAAGTGTATGTTGGCTTTATAAATTGCAATTTTTATATGGGAATTGTTTTGTCAATAGTTACGAAAAGGATAAATAAAATAACCACTTCTTCTTGGCGTCGAATATTGGAGAGCGATAATTTATAGTAAACTAGATTACCAGAGAAAAGATAAGTGGCAATATATTTGCTGGTGGCATTTTTATTAAATATTATATGTGTTGGTTTGTGACTTTAAAAAAATTAATTTTTTAATAAAAAGGTGATTTATTTCTCATTTTGATTAATATTGAGATCCATTATGATTATCAGTTGTATGTCATAAAAATGAGGGGCTAAAAGCCTCAATGAATTGAGGCCTTTAGAACAGGGGTTATATCTTCTTTATATCTAACACATCACCCTCCCATACTCGTTTAAATCTTGCTGCATTACTGGCTGTATATAATACCGTATGATGTATATTTCTGTGCCCTAAATAATCTTGTATTAGTCTGGTGTCTAACCCTTGATTAGCTAAAGCATACCCACAACCATGCCTAAGCATGTGAGGATGAATATTAATATTCATATTGTGACTATATTTCTTACACATCTTATACACATATTGTCTCGAGATTTTATTTCCTTGACAAGAAAGAAACAAAGAGTCTTCAAAAGGTTTTTTTACTATGTTATCACGTAGTGCTAGCCATTTTTTTAATAACAGAACAGTTTCTTTTTGCAGGGGATGTACTGTGGATAATCCATTTTTTAAACGCTTGATATATATTGCTGACTCTGAAAAGTCAATGTCGCTAATCTTTAGTGCAATAAGCTCGCTTACCCTAAGACCATGTACATATGCCATTTGTAACATGGCTTTATCTCTAATTTCATTTTTTGAACCGTTGATGGCTTCAAAAAATAACAACCATTCACTATGAGTAATAAATTTGCGCATAATATTATCGGTTATATTAATTAAGTTAAAAAATAAACTATAAATACCAGAGCCTGGTATTATTGCTTGTTTTTATAAGCAAATAATGAGCTGGGGTTTAAATTATGCCACTAAATGGATATTCATCAATACCCCGCCAGAGAGATAGTTGCCCAGGGGGTATAGATCATTATTAGTCAACCAATGAGCATAAATAAGCGAAAGGAGGTGTGTATTGTGAATGGTAATTCAATGCCATGCTGGTGGTTTTTTTGTGGTGAAAATATTTGTACCTTTTTGTTTACGGATGAAAAATAAACAGCCATATTATTTTGGTTAATTGTTGTGTTAGTTTTAACACTTGGTGATGTTTTTTGTTATAGTGCATTAATTTTTAAATAAAAAAATCCATACATTCATGGATGTAATATATACAAGATACAATGTTAATTTTAGATAAAATATTAATTGCATTGGATACTTTTTAAATATGCCGATGTTGAGCTTAATTTTATGAGGGAATGCTATTTCGGGTTGTAGGACTTTTTTATAATCATCTTATAGGGCTCTTTATATTTACAAGAGAGTTTTGAACGATAGTTACATAACGAAGGTTGTTTATATGCGTTTACAAGCGATTAATTAGATTAGGTGAATTTTAATAAATTAATCTATAATCATACAGCAACTATATGAATTATATTATTGACTAAATGTAATTCTTTCATCATAGTTGACATGGCTATTTCATATAAATAGAGGTGATTTATGCAAAACAGAAAATTTTTAACGCATCATGAAATTAATTTACTACTTCAATCTGTAAAACAAAAGAGTTGCTCTTCACGCGATGTTTGCATGATTTTATTGGCTTATTTTCATGGTCTGCGTGTTAGTGAGCTCTTATCTCTGCAGTTGTCGGATTTAGAACTAACTACAGAAAAAATATATATTCAACGGATAAAAAATGGATTCAGTACAGTCCATCCACTTCAAAAGGAAGAGGTGATTGCAATAACAAACTGGCTGAATGAAAGGAATTCATTAAATGTTAAACATTTCAATGATAACCCGTGGTTATTTGTTTCCCGAACAGGAAAACCATTATCGAGACAACGATTTTATAACATAGTTTCTGCTGCGGGTAAAAATGCAGGTTTAAATATTAAAGTTCATCCACATATGTTACGCCATGCATGTGGTTATTCACTAGCAGATAATGGTGTGGATACCCGTCTTATTCAGGACTATCTCGGGCATCGTAATATCAGGCATACGGTAATTTATACTGCTTCTAATTCAATGAGATTTGAAAAAATGTGGGGGATAGGTGACGCAAAAAAGCAACATTTTGACCCAAAATGTAAACCCAATCTTTGTTTAGAAATTCTCGTATAGAAAAACATTTTTTTCTATAAAAAACATTAAATTTACTGATTTAGATCAATGTGCGGCGTCAATCTACACATAAAGAGGTAGGTTTGTCTTCTTTTTAATCTCTGGCGTATAAAGCCAAAATGTAAATAACAATCAAAATTATATTCTGAATTAAAATAAATACGCAGGTTTTTTACCTGCGTTTTGTGCTATTTGTAGTTAATTAAATTGATGTTGTCAAAATGGGTCATTTTGTAAACCTGTGCCTCAAGGTTTGTCTCCCCCCGGTGTGCAAAGCAAAAGGAAATTGGGAAAGGGGATAACAGGAAATTGATTGCATGGTTTTGATTACGACTACAAAAAATACTTTTATAATTCAAGCAATTAAGAGTATGCGTTGGCGGGGTTTTTCGTACGTGAAAGTCATCGCTGTGGACGACTATTCTTCTCTGATTCGTGATTTTGGCACATCTTGCTTTCGGGATGAGCAATCGTTGTTGTTACCTGTATTCCCTGATAATGATTCTACTACCTGTATACGCTCACTGTATTTCATTCACCAATGGCTAAAAAGCCAGCCTGTCAATATTCCGTGCCTGGCATGGGGGGATAATGGTGTAGTTAGTAATAAAGGCATACCTTTCATACCGTGGAAATTAACAGCAGAGCAATTTTGTTTCTATATAGATAAATTTATCAATGGCTGGAGGTGCAAAAAAAATATTCGCGCGAATCATAAAGTTTCTTTTTTAGAACGACAATTATCCCCGAGGGAGAAAAGTATCTTTATATATACCAAGGAAGGAAAAGATATTGCATGGATCTCGAACACCTTGGGTATATCCAGTAAGACTGTGTGGACGCATCGTCGTAGAGCTATGGATAAACTCGGGGTAAAACGTTTACATCAATTTATAAATATTCCGTGTTCCCTTATTAGTGAAAATATTCAATTATAATGTGCGTTCAAGAGTATTAGTGTTATGAATAAAGTATATAAAGTCATTTGGAACCATACAACCCAAAAATGGGATGTTGTTTCAGAATTGACGAGTTGTAGAAAAAAATGTAAATCAACTCGCTTAGGAATTGCTTTATCAGCAATGGTTCTGGGGGGCGCTATTGCAATTAATTGCAATAACGCAATGGCAGATGTCATATTGTCACCAGACTGGCGTCCGGGTACGAATAACTCGGGTGTTGGGGCTGCAACAGTAAGTGGTAAAACCGAATACATCACTGGTCCAAATGTCGTCCAGTCTGGTGGGTCAGGTCTTATCTGGATGACTGTAGAACAGGCAATTTTAAATGGCTACACCACTGGAGATAATTTATCCGGATTGATTTACGTCAATACCGGAGAAAAAACAAAAACCATTACAGTGAAGGATGAGGTTACTGGCGCTTCTCAAACACTTCAAGTGTTTGATACTGACTCTTTCTCACAACGCGATGCGGGGACTGGGGGAAATGAAACCATTCCTGGTTTTAGTGGCACTGCGGATTTTTTCAATGCGACACGTTTTGTAACAGCCAATAATGGCGGTACAGCTATTTTGGATGTGGGTTCACCAGCAATCGGTAATTTTTTTAAAAATACACAGCTTGCTGTAGCTGATGGAGAAGGTTCCTCTGTTGTATGGAACTCGGTCAATGATTTTTATTTTCAGCCTGGTGCAACCATGCAGGGGGGCGGCGTTACTCAAAAAATCATTGACTCAATGAAATATGCTGGAACAATTACTGATTGGGCGGGAAAAGTACACCATATTAACTCTCTTGATGATTTAAAGCAATATAATCAATATTTGATAAAGTCACTAGAGGACAAAACGCTTTCTTATAAGCAGTATGATGCTGAATTTAATAAGGCCCTTATTGTCACCAAGCATAATTACAATGTGGATATGACCGCTGGGGGACGTATAGACTCAACTCCTTACAAAGAAAATGTAGGGCTGCTTGCTGTTCTCCATGCAACCAATAACGCACGAGCAATATTAGGTAAAACGGGTAAATTAACTGGAGTTCTTCCTGCCTATGGGAATGGAGGAGGGATCGTTGCAACTAATGGTGGGACCGGTGTTAATGAAGGGGTCATTGATGCCATTGGTACTGAAATGATTGCCTATCAAGACAGTACCATTGTTAACGATGGTACACTTTTTGTTTGGGATAATAATGATAAATATGCTCTCCAGGCAGAGGGGATGGTTGCCGGTAGTAATGGTTCTTCAGCCATTAATAATGGTGTTATTAATATTCGCCCATTTAAAAATGCTTTCGCTCCAGAGGGGATTAACACCGCAATTGTTGTTAGTAATGGGGGCATGGCAACAAATAAAGGCACAATAAATATTACTGCCGATGCATCAACTAATGATAATAATGGCAAAACACGAGGTGTAAATGTTGGAGCTGGAGGCTCTTTTATTAACTCGGCCTTCGGGAGCATCAATGTAGGTATTGCGGAGGATAAAACTGCGACTCATTCGGCTGTGGGTTCTGTTGCGATTGAAGTACAAAATGGTGCAAACAAAGTCGTTAATGAAGGTACTATTTTTTTGGGCAGGGGGGCTCAGGGGAACTACGGAATCCTGGCAAAGGATGCCGGGACTGTTGATGTGGTAAATAAAGGGACTATCACTATTGACGGTCATGACAGTGATGCACCTGCACTGAATGTTGGCATGCTGGCAAATAATAGCTCCGGGATGAAAAACTCCGGGATTATCAATGTTAATGGTCTGAACAGCACCGGGCTACAGGTAATCAATGCAGGACAGTTGAATTCTGACGGTACGATAAATGTTGGCGTCAAGGGTATCAGTAGTGGTTTCCGTAACTATGGTGCCTGGGTGGAAGGTGCCGGAAGCAATGTTAATGTATCCGGAAAAATCAGTCTTGCCGGTACGGGGGCTGTGGGGGTTTTTGCTAAAGATGGCGGCAGTCTGACCCTGTCAGGCAATGGTGCAGTGCTATTTGGCAGCAGCGATCAGATAGGCTTTTATGTCTATGGAAAGGACTCTGCCATTCATAATACCGGAAGCGGTGTTATGGATGTGTCCACTGAAAACTCAACATTATTCCGTATTGCCAGTGGTGCGACATTCCAGGGAACTGCAGATGCTTCTTCTGCACTTACGGCGTCTGGTAAGAACTCTTATGCACTTATTGCCACGGGGAAATCGGATGGCGGTGTGGCCTCGACAGTAACGTCTGGAGGAATGACCATCAACCTGACGGGTGAGGGGGCTACAGCGACTTTAATTGAAGGGGGAGCGCAGGGCACAATTGAAAGTAATGCCATTATCAATATGGATAATGCCAGTGCGATAGCCGGTATTGCGGATGGCAATGGCTATGATATTTCCGGCAAACTCATTAATCCGAAGGACAAGACCACACTATTAACGGCGGGGGCTCAGTTAAGTTCCACCCAGGATAAAGTGACCGGGTATATCGCCCGTAATGGGGCCACTCTAAATAATACCGGTAATATCATCTTTACTGGAAAGAATACAGTGGGCGTCCGGGTTGAGGAGGGGGCTGTTGGTACCAACAGCGGAAATATTACAGTTCAGGATGGTGGTGTGGGACTAATTGCTAATGCCACACAAGATGTTACAACGATTAATAACTCGGGAAATCTCGTTCTCAAGGGAGGAGATAATGCTAACCGTACAACGGGTATAAAAGCATCTGGTACAACAACAACGGTTAATATGACCGCGGGTACTATATCTTTGCAGGGACAGGGGGCGATTGGCGTTGAGGCCAGCAATAAAGGGACTGTTAACCTTGATGGTTCGGCAGTACCGAACTTTGCTGCTGACGGCTCTGGTATTACCGATCAGATTGCTTTTCGTATTATCGGAGATGGTGCAACCATTAAGACGAATATTGCACCGGGAACTCTGCTGGATGCCAGTGGGGAACGTTCTGTACTTTTCCGTATTGAAGATGGGGCAAAACAGGCCGGCTCTCTGCTGATGAAAACCTCCGGGACAGGCAGCCGTGGTATCTGGGCCACAGGGAAAGGGAGCAATGTCCTGGCTGATGCTGGCAGTGATTTCCAGATCCTGGGCGCTCAGGCTCAGGGATTATATGTAACTGGTGGTGCGACAGCGACGCTGAAACAGGGGGCATCAGTTAACCTTGTAGGGGATGGCGCTGTTGTCGCGGAAGTTGACGGAAATGAATACGCTCTGGATGGCAGTATTACACAAACGAATACTGGCTCGGTTATTACCAATGAGGCAGATATCTCTTCGCCGCTGAATAATGCCAAGGGCTTTATTACGCGTAATCAGGGACTGTTGATTAACAACGGCAACATTGATTTCACTACCGGTACAGATAATATCGGCGTCTGGGTTGATAACGGCCGCTTTGAAAATACAGGAAGCCGTATTGCGGTCAATGGCGTTGCATTATTTGTTGAAGGTGCACAGTCTCAGATTACCAGCACAGGAGGGGATATCGTCGCTGTGGATGGTGAGGCTGCCATTAAGCTGGGGGCGGGCGCGTCACTGAACCTGGCAGGGAGTGGCTTGGGTACGATCGAAGGTCAGAAAAATGCGCATGGCATCCTGCTGGATACAGGGGCTGTGGGGCTGGTTATTGATGGTGCGAAAATCAATGTTAATGCTGCAGGTGCGGTCGGTCACGGGATTGAGAACCGCGCAGAAATTGAAGGCATTCAGTTAACCAATACGACTGAAATTAATGTGGCTGATGGCATTGGTGTACGTACTTCTGCCTCCCTGGCCAAGACCAACAGCGGCACTATTAATGTAGACGGCAGTGGAATTGCACTGGCGTTCCAGAAAGCTGACGGAAGTGAAACCGATAATAACCTGGATATGTCTGACTCCGCTGGATTGGTCATTAACCTGAAGGGTACGGACGGCACGGGTATTTTCGCCAACACTAAAGATGGTGCTGTCGTGAAGAGTGGTGCAAGTGTCAATGTTATACAGGCCGATGGCGGTTCCGCTCTGGTGGTTAACAATGCAGCCAGTGAAGTGGTTCAGAGCGGTAATCTCATCTCTGCTTCTCTGAGTCATGCCGTAGTGGATGCTTCAAAAGCACAATCCTTTACCAATAAAGGTCAGATTAAAGCTGCGTCCACCACCGGGACTGCAATGGCGTTTGATGACGCCGTGAATACCACCGTACTGAATGACAGCGGTGCTGAAATTCAGGGGGTTGTGGCTCTGAACGGCGGTGATAACACATTCACCAATAAAGGCAGTATTACCGGAACCGTCAGTGCGAAAGAGGGTAACAATACATTTTTATTTGATGATGGCAGCACACTGACAGGAGAAGTGACTGCAGGAAATGGCAATAATAATGTAACACTCAATGGTAAGACTCATGTTGATCAGGTTACTGCCGGTACCGGGAAGAACACCTTCACCATTAAAGGTGAAGGGGCAACCTGGAACCTGCTGGATGGCGGGCAGGGAGATTCTGATTCCCTGATTTTTGATAACGCCATTCATACGCTGGATTCTGTTGTAAAACTACAGAATTTCGAACATGTCGGGCTGAAGAACAGTTCACTTGTCACTCTGAAGGAAGCTCTTGTGCTGACCGATGGGGGGAACGGTCCGGGTTCCGTCGATATTGAATCGGGCAGCGAACTGGCCATTATTCCCGCAGTTGCAGGCAACTTTACCTTTGATCCACTGTTAACAGGCAAAGGAACACTGTCTGCCCGTCTTGATGCCGACACATCTGCTTTTGAATTCAGCCATAACGTCGGGGATCAATTTGCCGGAACTCTGAAGCTGGGTACTAGTAGCTTTGCTCTGGAAGGGCTGAATACGAGCGGGTTAACCCATGCAATGCTGATGTCTGAAACCGGGAATATCACAACGGTTGGCTCCGGTGTTCAGCAGATTGGCGGTCTTGGGTTCAATGGCGGAACGCTGATTTTTGGTTCCGTTATGCCGGGCGATACCATTGCCAGCAACAGTATTGAAACCTCTGCTGCAGGTACGCTGGATATCCGGGGGAAAGGCACAATTCAGGTCACCATGCCAGATGAAGTGATTAATGATATTCCGGCTGTTGATACCCGTAAGAATTTGCTGGAGCAGGATGATGCGCAGACCCTGGTCACGCTGGTGAATGCAGCGGGTACCGTCACCGGTACTGGCGGGCAACTGCAACTGGTGGATGAAAACGGGCAGGCTATTTCTCACAGTCAGACGTTTGATGTCACTCAGGGCGGTGAAGTTGTAGCTCAGGGAAATTATGACTATAAGCTGCTGGGAAGCTCCGACGGTATTAAAGGTGACGGACTGTACATAGGCTATGGGCTGAAGTCGCTGGATTTACAGGGAACCGGTGATAAAGCGCTGGTGCTGACACCGAGAGCGAATGCCCAGGGACTGCAGACAGATCTTGGCGCACAGTTAACGGGGGCAGGGGATCTGGCCATCGAAGCTGCGGGGCAGGTTGTCACACTGTCTAACGGCGGTAATAACTACACCGGGGATACGCTGGTGCGCAGCGGCACATTACAGATGGCAAATGATAATGTACTTGGCGCAACAGGTAATCTGAACGTCGCCAGCAATGCCGTCTTCAGAACAAACGGATACAGCCAGACTGTCGGTGCACTGCAGACAGAAACGGGAGCGCACATTCAGCTTGATAGCGGTAGTGTACTAACGGTCAGCGGCACGCAGCGTCAGCCGGGGGATGATAATGGTGGCATCATTGAAAACAACGTGCTGTCCGGTGAGGGAACGCTGGCTGTCACGGGCAGCAATCTGACGGTACATGGCACCAATATCGGGTTTACCGGTAATGCCAGCCTTACCCAGGGGGCGCTGGTTGAAATGAACGGCGCACAGGGGCTGGGAAGCCAGGGCTCCATCAGCTTTGAAAGCCTTAATGATCGCCTGGCGATTGATATCGCCGACGGTAGCGGAGTCAGCAGTAACCTGAGTAAATCGCTTTCCGGAGAAGGTTCAGTGGGTATACTGAACACCACTGATCTGACGCTTTCCGGGGATAACAGTAATTTCAGCGGTGAATTCCGTGTGCAGAAAGATGCTGCTCTGCGGGCTTCAGATGAAAAACACCTGGGCACCGGGCTGATTGACAGTGATGGTGTCACCTGGCTTACCGCCAGTGGAAACTGGTTACTGAAGAATGATATTACTGGCTCCGGCGCTCTGGTGAAACAGGGGGCGGGTAATCTGATCATTAATCATGAGCTGACTTATACCGGTGATACCACGGTTGAGAGTGGCGTTCTGATTGTCGGTGATGATTCAGTCACCCGTGCCGCTGGCGCGACGTTGTCAGGATCCAAAAACATTCATGTTCTTAATGGCGGCACACTGAGTGGGCTGGGGACCGTTTCGGGTCAGGTTAATAACCAGGGAACACTGGCATCACTGAATGCTCTCTCAGGTTATGAAACGGCAGAGGTGGGCAATTTTACCGTTGGCTCACTGACCAATACCGGCGTCATTCGTCTGGCCGGTGGTAAGACAGGAAATACCCTGACCGTAAATGGCGATTACACCGGTGGCGGTACGTTAATTATCAATACCGTGCTGGGGGATGATACTTCTACCACTGACAAACTGATTGTCACGGGTAACACCTCCGGTGATACCGGCGTGGTGGTGAATAATGTCCGGGGCCAGGGGGCTCAGACCGCTGACGGCATTGAGATTGTGCATGTCGGTGGGCAGTCTGACGGTAACTTCAGACTGCAGAACCGTGCGGTGGCAGGGGCGTGGGAATATTTCCTGCATAAAGGTAATGCGGGTGGTACTGACGGTAACTGGTATCTGCGTTCTGAATTGCCGCCAGAACCACAACCGCAGCCGCAGCCACAACCGCAGCCACAGCCACACCCCACGCCGGATAAACCTGTACAGAAGGTCTATCGTCCGGAAGCGGGCTCTTATATTGCGAACATAGCGGCAGCCAACACGCTGTTCAACATCAGAATGCACGATCGTGAGGGGGAAACTTACTATACCGATGTGTTTACTGGTGAGAAGAAAGCAACAAGTATGTGGATGCGTCATATCGGCGGTCATAATCGCTGGAAGGACAGCAGTTCACAGCTGAATACGCAAAGTAACCGTTATGTTGTGCAACTGGGTGGCAGCATTGCGCAATGGACTGACGGTCAGGACCGTCTGCAACAGGGGATTATGGCCGGTTATGGAAATGAGAAGAGTTCCACGACATCCTCGCTTTCGGGATATAAATCTAAAGGTGCGATCAATGGATACAGCACCGGTTTATACGGAACGTGGCAGCAGAATGACGGTAATGACAACGGGGCTTATGTCGATACCTGGATCCAGTACGGATGGTTTAATAATACCGTTAATGGTGAAAAACTGGCTGCGGAGTCCTGGAAATCCCGTGGATTTACCGGTTCAGTGGAAGCGGGTTATACCTTTAAAGCCGGCGAATTTACCGGTAGCCAGGGTAGTCACTATGACTGGTATATTCAGCCGCAGTCCCAGATCACGTGGATGAATGTAAGAGCCAGTGAGCATACGGAGAAGAATGGCACGAAAGTTCAGCTCAGCGGAGACGGTAATATCCAGAGTCGTCTGGGCGTCAGAACTTACCTGAAAGGTAAGAGTGCGTCTGATGATAATAAGGCGCATCAGTTTGAGCCATTTGTGGAAGTTAACTGGATCCATAATACACGGAGCTGGGGTGTCAAAATGGATAATACGGCACTCAGTCAGGACGGAGCTACAAATATTGCTGAAGTCAAAACGGGTGTTCAGGGTAAATTGTCAGATAACCTGAATGTCTGGGGCAATGTTGGTGTTCAGGCTGGCGATAAAGGGTACAGTGATGCCCAGGCAATGCTGGGTATTAAATATATATTCTAATCACACAGTGGCAGGAGGGGACCTCCTGCCACCTCAGGGTTGTCATAATGAGTTCTGTAATGAAATTTTCTGTTGTTAATGCAGTAGTGCTGCTGTTGCTGATTGTACTTACTGGTGTTTTTTATATGAAAAAGTCAAAAGAAATTGCAGTTGTTAATATCGATGCTATTTATAATCAGTCTGCCGCCGGAGACATGGTCAGAAAGCATCTGAATGAGGTTAAGAGTATTCTTGAAAAAGGCTATGAGGATGCGCAAAAAGCATTCGCAGATAACGCGAATAAAGAGGCGCTGCTTCTTGATGCCAGACAAAAACTGGAGCGACAATGTGTTATTGAGGAAAATAGCGCAAAAATGGTGTTATCCCGTGCGATAGATAATGCCATAGGTACATGGAGAAAAGACAATCCTAAAAATATTGCTGTATTGTCTTCAGGTGTTGTGCTTGCGCATAACGAGTCAGCTGATATCACCAAAGAAGTCATGGCTCTGGTTGAAAAAGAAAATCTGGTTTTTAATCAGTTACCCAAAGTGGAAGTGCACAATAAGAATGAAGAGAAACCAGAACAAAGTAAGTAATCACTAGATTCTGACGATTTCCAGAAGGGAGATTCAGCAGGCCAGCATCTGTAATCATTCAGATTTGCTGGCTTGCTGCTAAATATGGTTGCTAAGAAAAATAGCAGGCCAGTAATTTATTCAGATTACTGAATATAATAATTTTTCAGGAACGGTTATGCTGAAGGTAGTATGTTTAATCGACACAATTATTTGCTGTGTCTAATATGAGGTGACATTTTTATGGTCACTGACCAGCAAGACTGACCCGTATTGATTAGCCTGATTATTGGCAACTTATTGGGGTAGTCATTTTGACATCGAATGGGGGAGGTTTCCAGTTAAGTTCACGAATGCATGATGATTTGCGTTCACATATCGAAGTACTGGTTGACTATACTAAGGATTTTAAGATAACTCACTGATTGTAAGTGGGTTATTGCGAGGGGGATGATAGATGGTGTCCCCTGCAGGAATCGAACCTGCAATTAGCCCTTAGGAGGGGCTCGTTATATCCATTTAACTAAGAGGACAATGCGGCATGAGTATACCCGCTAATGGACTACGGGGTAAGTACACAGCCGCTCGATTGCTTAAACCCTCGCCATTTATGCCGGGTTTTTATCATTTTTCTTAATGTTTTCCGCACGTTCTGCTTTTTGACGTGCTTCTACTTTGCGCTTGTTGCTCATGTCGTTACGAATCTGTGCATGACTCATTAACGCGAAGATAAAGGTGCCGCCGCAGATGTTCCCCGCTAAAGTAGGTAGTGCGAAGGGCCAGATGAAATCGCTCCAGTGCAGCGTGCCGTTAAACACCAGATAGAGGATTTCAACAGAACCGACAACGATGTGGGTGGTGTCACCCAGGGCAATAAGCCAGGTCATCAATATAATCACCACAATCTTTGCCGCACCCGCTGCAGGAAACATCCATACCATAGTGGCGATCAGCCAGCCGGAAATGATCGCGTTGGCAAACATCTCGCTGGGGGTGTTCTTCATCACATCCATGCCGATTTTGACAAATGCATCGCGAGTTTCTTCATTGAAGATAGGCATATATTCAAATGCCCACGCAGCAATACCTGTCCCGATAATATTACCCAGCAGCACGATGCCCCATAACCGCATAAGTAAGCCGACGTTGCTCATTGTCGGTTTTTGCATGACGGGTAGTACCGCAGTTACGGTGTTTTCGGTAAATAATTGCTGGCGGGCCATTATGACGATAATAAAACCAAAGGTATAACCGAGATTCTCCAGCAAGAAGCTGCCCGGCACGCCTTCCAGTTCGACATGAAATATCCCTTTTGCCAGTAGCGAAGCGCCCATCGACAGGCCCGCCGCAATGGCTGACCACAGTAGCGCCATTGCGTCGCGTTCCAGCTCTTTTTCACCATCCTGGCGGATATGCTCATGAATTGCCATCGCCCGGGAGGGGAGTCGGTCTTCATCTATTTCTATTTTTTTACCGCGCTCTTTTTCTTCGCTCTCAACTTCAATTTCGTCGCTGTGTTGATCAATTTTGTCGTTGTCCATGGTCTCTTCTCTTGAATTAGCACGTATAGCTAAAGCGTAGCGGCTTTTTTGCTCGCAACTGGCGGGAGTTACTCTGAAAATGTAGAAAAGGCCGCGTTTGCCTTTTTCTGTTTCTATAGAATCAAGTAGCCTACAGGGCGGCGATTACCAGGCTATGATCAAATCAGCAAATCAGGGCGTCTGGACATCAGTTGACGTGCTGTTACAATCGCCCACACCTAAACAGGCGGATACGGTATCGTTCCGTCATGGATGGCAAACTGCATAAGCCATAAAAAAACAGGGAGACATTTATGAAGCTTCGCCTGTCGGCGCTTGCTCTGGGAACTACGCTTCTGGTGGGGTGTGCGAGTTCCGGTACAGATCAGCAAGGGCGTTCTGACCCGTTAGAAGGGTTTAACCGCACTATGTACAACTTCAACTTCAATGTATTAGACCCGTATATTGTTCGACCGGTCGCTGTCGCCTGGCGTGATTATGTTCCGCAACCTGCGCGTAACGGTTTGAGCAACTTTACCGGCAACCTTGAAGAACCTGCGGTGATGGTTAACTACTTCTTGCAGGGCGACCCTTATCAGGGGATGGTCCACTTTACCCGCTTTTTCCTGAATACCATTTTGGGAATGGGCGGCTTTATTGATGTTGCAGGGATGGCGAACCCGAAACTGCAACGGACTGAACCTCACCGCTTCGGTAGTACGCTTGGTCATTATGGTGTGGGTTATGGGCCGTACGTTCAGTTACCGTTCTACGGTAGCTTCACGCTGCGTGATGACGGTGGTGATATGGCGGATAGTCTTTACCCGGTTCTTTCCTGGCTGACCTGGCCGATGTCTGTGGGTAAATGGACGCTTGAAGGGATAGAAACTCGTGCGCAGTTGTTGGATTCCGACGGTCTGCTGCGTCAGTCCTCCGATCCTTATATTATGGTGCGTGAAGCGTACTTCCAGCGTCATGATTTCATCGCTAATGGCGGTGAACTCAAACCGCAGGAAAATCCGAACGCGCAAGCGATTCAGGATGATTTAAAAGATATCGATTCTGAATAAGAAACAAACAAAAAAGGTGAGTCGCAAAACTCACCTTTTTTCTTATTAAGCTAACGCGTTATCAGAACGCGTAGTTAAAGTTAGTACCGAACAGCCAGGCTTTACCTTCAGACTCGAAGGAATAAGCTGCCGCTCCTTCACCTTCGGTGAATTTCACTTTCTGACCATGCATATAAGATGCGCCAACATCAATGGATGCATCTTCATTAAATGCGTAGGTTAACCCAGCACTTAACCACAAACGATCCTGGTCAGGAATGGAAATAGAACGTTTATCTGCCGGAACCGGGCTGTCGTCATAAGCGATACCGGTACGGAAGGTCCAGTTTTTATCATAATAGTAGGTTGTACCCAACGCGATACGATACGCGTCCCGGAATCCTTCATCTTTATAGAACAGAGTCTGACCACTATCGCCTTTCGCTTTCAATTCCTGGAACTGGCTCCAACTGGTATAGGCCATGCTGTAGTGAATTGCCCACTGCGGCGCAACACGGTTATAACCAGAAATCTCCCACATCTCAGGCAGGTTCAGCGTTAAGGATCCATTTTGGGTTGCCCCCATCGTGCCATACGGTAAGCCCATGTTACCCAAAATATTGTTCAGATTTGGGTTAATGGAGCTTTTGTAATCCCCATCGAAGTCGATTTTAACTTCTGAACGATATGTCAGCCCCCAACGGTTATCTTTATCCAGTTCATAAAGAATACCCGCGTTCCAGCCAAAGCCCCATTCGTCACCTTTCAAATGAGCAATTTGAGAGTCCGGAGTATTAATACCATTGGTTAATGAAGCGGGTACACCCTGGGCAATCAACTGTTGAGACAACAATGGCCCCAGCGAACCGGCGTAACGCTCAATTTTTGCCTTGGCATAAACTGCATCAAAACCAAGACCAAAACTCCAGCTATTGTTAAGGCGATAAGCCCCGCTAAGGTTAAGGTTGATTGTTTGCAGATCGGTTTTACCGCCATAGATACCAGCAGCGTAGTTGTCGGTAAATTCCGTAGCCAGGCCATAGTTGGAAGTTATTGACGCTCCCCAACCAAACTGATCGTTAATAGGCGCAACAAAGTGCAGGTTAGGTACCCATGCTGTCGGTGCGATATTTTTAGCATTTGCACTCTGACCGGTTAAATCAGAATGTCCGGTAATATCTACATCCGGATCAATATAAACCGCACCCGCAGAAAATGTCGGGCGGTCAAACATGGTAATCAATGCGGGGTTACGGCTAACGTTACCTGCATCATCGGCAATTGCACCTTCCCCTGAATAAGCCCGGCCCAGGCCAGAGGAAGAAAATTCGTTTAACTGAAAGCCTGCCGACCAGGCCTGGGTGGAGATAAGTGCCACTGCGACTGCGAGAGCAGACTTTGTAAACAGGGTTTTCTGGCTCATGACCATAACCTCAATGATTTATTTTTATACAAACTATGTTACGTGCTGTAACAGGAGCGCGAAGTGTAGGGTCTGAGGTACATCTTAGAAATCAGACCAGTGGCGAGAGTATAGGTCGGACCAGCTGGAATGTTGCAAGTATGTTTCTATCTTTTTTCAGATATGATCTAAGAAACGCGATCCAGCTGGCAAAATTGGGAGGTGGCGCACTCATGGATTCGGGTGAATTTTGTTTTAGATCATTTTTAAGTGTGATTTCGGTCACTTATCCGATTTTGCAGAATTAACAACTGGAGCAGCACTTTCCGGAAGCGTAAAATATCCACAACGTTTATCTGGCACCTTGGGTGCACATACAGAGGAAATCAACGATGAGTAAATGTAGTGCTGATGAAACCCCGGTTTGCTGCTGTATGGATGTTGGCACCATTATGGACAACTCCGACTGCACCGCGTCTTACAGCCGTGTGTTTGCAAACCGCGCAGAAGCAGAACAAACGCTGGCGGCGCTGACTGAAAAAGCCCGTAGCGTGGAATCCGAACCGTGCAAAATCACCCCGACTTTCACTGAAGAGTCTGACGGTGTGCGCCTGGATATCGATTTCACTTTTGCCTGCGAAGCTGAAATGCTGATCTTCCAGCTGGGTCTGCGTTAATTCCTCTCGGGTACGTATGCCCCTGTCAGTTGCTGGCAGGGGTGTTTTCTTTTCTTTCTCCTGTCTTCACTGTGTCATAGCTCCCACTTTCCTTTTTCTCCGCTTGGCTAAATGTAAAAAAATGGTTAAGACTATGATCAGGTCAGACCACTTTATTTATTTTTTTACAGGGGAGTGTTATGGGTCAGGTTTTACCGCTGGTTACCCGCCAGGGCGATCGTATCGCCATCGTTAGCGGGTTACGTACGCCTTTTGCCCGCCAGGCGACGGCTTTTCATGGCATTCCTGCTGTTGATTTGGGGAAGATGGTGGTAGGCGAACTGCTGGCACGCAGCGAGATCCCCGCTGAAGTGATTGAACAACTGGTCTTTGGTCAGGTCGTACAAATGCCGGAAGCCCCCAACATTGCGCGTGAAATTGTTCTCGGTACTGGAATGAATGTGCATACAGATGCTTACAGCGTCAGCCGCGCTTGCGCTACCAGTTTCCAGGCGGTTGCAAACGTCGCAGAAAGCCTGATGGCGGGAACTATTCGCGCGGGGATTGCCGGTGGGGCAGATTCCTCTTCCGTATTGCCAATTGGCGTCAGTAAAAAACTGGCGCGCGTACTGGTTGATGTCAACAAAGCCCGCACAATGAGCCAGCGCCTGAAACTCTTCTCTCGCCTGCGTTTACGCGACTTAATGCCCGTACCGCCTGCGGTAGCAGAGTATTCTACCGGCTTGCGGATGGGGGACACCGCAGAGCAAATGGCGAAAACCTACGGCATCACCCGAGAACAGCAAGATGCACTGGCGCACCGTTCGCATCAGCGTGCTGCTCAGGCGTGGTCAGACGGTAAACTCAAAGAAGAGGTGATGACTGCCTTTATCCCTCCTTATAAACAACCGCTTGCCGAAGACAACAATATTCGCGGTAATTCCTCGCTTGCTGATTACGCAAAGTTGCGTCCGGCGTTTGATCGTAAACACGGGACGGTAACGGCAGCAAACAGTACGCCGCTGACCGATGGCGCAGCGGCGGTGATCCTGATGACCGAATCGCGGGCGAAAGAATTAGGGCTGGTACCGCTGGGGTATCTGCGCAGTTACGCATTTACTGCGATAGATGTCTGGCAGGACATGTTGCTCGGTCCGGCCTGGTCAACGCCGCTGGCACTGGAACGTGCCGGTTTGACAATGAGCGATCTGACATTGATCGATATGCACGAAGCCTTTGCAGCTCAGACACTGGCGAATATTCAGTTGCTGGGTAGTGAACGTTTTGCTCGTGATGTACTGGGGCGTGCACATGCCACTGGCGAAGTGGACGATAGCAAATTTAACGTGCTTGGCGGTTCGATTGCTTACGGGCATCCCTTCGCGGCGACCGGCGCGCGAATGATTACCCAGACATTGCATGAACTTCGCCGTCGCGGCGGTGGATTTGGATTAGTGACCGCCTGTGCTGCGGGTGGGCTTGGCGCGGCAATAGTTGTGGAGGCGGAATAATGGAAATGGCATCAGCGTTTACCCTTAATGTCCGTCTGGACAACATTGCTGTTATCACCATCGACGTACCGGGTGAGAAAATGAATACCCTGAAGGCGGAGTTTGCCTCGCAGGTGCGCGCCATTATTAAACAACTCCGCGAAAATAAAGATCTGCGCGGTGTGGTGTTTATCTCCGCGAAACCGGACAACTTTATCGCTGGTGCAGACATCAATATGATCGCCAACTGCAAAACGGCGCAAGAAGCGGAAGCACTGGCGCGGCAGGGTCAACAGTTAATGGCGGAGATTCATGCTTTGCCCGTTCCGGTTATCGCGGCTATTCATGGCGCTTGCCTGGGCGGCGGGCTGGAGCTGGCGCTGGCGTGCCACGGTCGCGTGTGTACTGATGATCCTAAAACGGTACTCGGTTTGCCTGAAGTACAACTTGGATTGTTACCCGGTTCAGGCGGCACCCAGCGTTTACCGCGCCTGATAGGTGTCAGCACAGCATTAGAGATGATCCTCACCGGAAAACAACTTCGGGCGAAACAGGCATTAAAGCTGGGGCTGGTGGATGACGTTGTTCCGCACTCCATTTTGCTGGAAGCCGCTGTTGAGCTGGCAAAGCAGGATCGTCCATCTTCACGCCCTCTACCTGTACGCGAGCGTATTCTGGCGGGGCCGTTAGGTCGTGCGCTGCTGTTCAAAATGGTCGGCAAGAAAACAGAGCAAAAAACTCAGGGTAACTATCCAGCGACGAAACGCATTCTTGACGTTATTGAAACCGGTTTAGCGCAGGGGACCAGCAGTGGCTATGACGCCGAAGCTCGGGCGTTTGGTGAACTGGCGATGACGCCGCAATCACAGGCGCTGCGCAATATCTTTTTTGCCAGTACGGAAGTGAAAAAAGATCCCGGCAGTGATGCGCCGCCTGCGCCATTAAACAGCGTGGGGATTCTAGGTGGTGGCTTGATGGGCGGCGGTATTGCTTATGTCACTGCTTGTAAAGCGGGGCTTCCGGTCAGAATTAAAGATATCAACCCGCAGGGCATAAATCATGCATTGAAGTACAGCTGGGATCAGTTGGAGGGCAAAGTTCGCCGTCGTCATCTCAAAGCCAGCGAACGTGACAAACAGCTGGCATTAATCTCCGGAACGACGGACTATAGCGGCTTTGCCCATCGCGATCTGATTATTGAAGCGGTGTTTGAAAATCTCGAATTAAAACAACAGATGGTGGCGGAAGTGGAGCAAAATTGCGCCGCTCATACCATCTTTGCTTCGAATACGTCATCTTTACCGATTGCCGATATCGCCGCTCACGCCGCGCGACCTGAGCAAGTTATTGGCCTGCATTTCTTCAGTCCGGTGGAAAAAATGCCGCTGGTGGAGATTATTCCTCATGCGGGGACATCGGCGCAAACCATCGCTACCACAGTAAAACTGGCGAAAAAACAGGGCAAAACGCCCATTGTCGTGCGTGACAAAGCCGGGTTTTACGTCAATCGCATTTTAGCGCCTTACATTAATGAAGCTATCCGCATGTTGACCGAAGGTGAACGGGTAGAGCACATTGATGCCGCGCTGGTGAAATTTGGTTTTCCGGTAGGCCCAATCCAACTTTTGGATGAGGTAGGAATCGACACCGGGACTAAAATTATTCCTGTACTGGAAGCCGCTTATGGAGAACGTTTTAGCGCGCCTGCAAATGTTGTTTCTTCAATTTTGAACGACGATCGCAAAGGCAGAAAAAATGGCCGGGGTTTCTATCTTTATGGTCAGAAAGGGCGTAAAAGCAAAAAACAGGTCGATCCCGCCATTTACCCGCTCATTGGCGCACAAGGGCAGGGGCGACTCTCCGCACCGCAGGTTGCTGAACGGTGTGTGATGTTGATGCTGAATGAAGCAGTACGTTGTCTGGACGAGCAGGTTATCCGTAGCGTGCGTGACGGGGATATAGGCGCGGTATTTGGCATTGGTTTTCCGCCATTTCTCGGTGGACCGTTCCGCTATATCGATTCTCTCGGCGCAGGCGAAGTGGTTGCAATAATGCAACGACTGGCCACGCAGTATGGTTCCCGTTTTACCCCTTGCGAGCGTTTAGTCGAGATGAGCAAGCGTGGGGAAAGTTTTTGGAAAACAACTGCAACTGACCTGCAATAAGAAGGTCAAAGCTATATGAATCCGCGCTGAATGGCGGAGTGTTGCTCAAAATGTAAACGCATATTGACTATACTTACGCCATTGAGGTAAAAAACAGCGTTTCATTCGGTGAATGGATAAGGCACAATGCCGGCCACCGTTTTCTTTCTCTGGTTTCAGATGAAAGAAAACGGGCGAATCTGGTTAACAAAAGCGGTGCAATATGCAAGTTTTTATCATGCGTCACGGCGACGCAGCCCTCGATGCCGCCAGTGATTCGGTTCGTCCTCTGACTACTAACGGTTGTGACGAATCTCGCCTGATGGCGAACTGGCTGAAAGGTCAAAAAGTGGAAATCGAACGCGTTCTGGTGAGCCCGTTCCTGCGAGCCGAGCAAACACTGGAAGAAGTAGGGGATTGTCTGAACCTGCCTTCCAGTGCAGAAGTTCTGCCGGAGTTAACGCCCTGCGGCGATGTTGGTCTGGTCGGCGCCTATTTGCAGGCGTTGACCAATGAAGGTGTTGCTTCGGTACTGGTAATCTCTCACTTACCGTTAGTCGGGTATCTGGTTGCCGAGTTATGTCCGGGCGAAACGCCGCCTATGTTTACCACTTCAGCGATTGCCAGCGTAACGCTTGATGAAAGCGGAAAAGGCCAATTCAACTGGCAAATGAGCCCTTGTAATTTGAAGATGGCAAAAGCAATTTAAGCAATCAATGCCCGGTTACGTGCGCGTACACCGGGCAGTTTCTCCGTCATACAATCATTCTTTTTCTTGTCTAAATGTTGTTAATATTTAACAACTCTCGATAGTTATTATATTTTCCCATTATTGAATCCCGTAATAAAATAAAGAAGATAATGGTTTTGTGTCTTGAATATATATTTATTGATTTAATTAATATTAAATTTTAGCAATAAATAATGGTAAGGTCATTATAATTTTTTTAGTGTGCTTTATAAGCAATTCATTTTTGTTGATTATAATGGTTTGTTTTTTTGTTGATAATTCGCATGTTTTTTTGTTGGAAAGTGGTGAAAGTATTTTGTAGATGTATTAATTAATAAAATCTACATAAAGTGTTTAAGTATTACTAAATTGAGTTTTTTTATAGATAAGACCAACATACAGACACACCAGAGAATACTTGTTTACATTCTATGATTATATTGGAGTGTATATGTTCAATGGCTAACTATAAATATCGGGCATAATATATATTAATTTTATGTCAGGTGATTATATTATAACTCTTAATGATTTAAGGACAAATAATGAGTAAGTTTGCCAAAACAGCCATTGCTGCGGCGATGGTCATGGGCGCAGTTGTTTCCAGTTCTGCTTTTGCAGCAGGCAACAACGGTACCGCGCGCTTCTACGGCACCATTGAAGACTCCCCGTGCTCTATCGTTCCAGACGATCACAAACTGGAAGTCGATATGGGTGACATCGGTGCGGCTAAACTGACCGGCGGTGGCACTACCACACCGAAAGATTTCCAGATCCGTTTACAGGATTGCGTGTTTACCACTGAAACAAACATGGAGACCACGTTCACCGGTACTAACTACGCGGGGCCAGCCAACACGGATAACTATGCGTTATTCAATGTTGACAGCGGTGTTGCCATGAACCACGTGAGCCTGGTAATCGGCGATACCCATGGCAAAGGTTATAAAGTGGGCGAAAAGATTGTTCAGCCAATCGTGATGGATACTTCAACCAGCAAGGGTAAAGACAAGCAAACGCTGAACTTTAAAGCCTGGCTGGTGGGTGAAACCGATGCGCCGGATCTCGGCCAGTTCGAAACCCTGACCACATTCCAGATTACTTATCTCTGATGTGACAACCCCACAGCGTTCTGCTGTGGGGTTATTCAACACGCAACAGATTTACGACTGTTTCACAAACGGATATGTGTATGCCTAATCACTCAAATTTTCGGCTGCGGGGAATCGCCTGCTATATTGCGCTGGCAATCTCTGGTGGGTCAGTCAATGCATGGGCTGATGATTCAATTCAATTTGACCCCCGTTTCCTTGAGTTAAAGGGCGATACGAAAATTGATCTCGGTAAGTTTTCAAAAAAAGGGTATGTCGACGCGGGTAAATATAATTTACGTGTATTTATAAATAAACAACCCCTTTCTGATGAATACGACATTAACTGGTACGTCTCTGAAAACGATCCAACAAAAAACTATGCCTGCCTGACACCTGAGTTAGTGGCGGCGCTGGGGCTGAAAGAAGGGATAGCAAAAAGCCTGCAGTGGACGCACAACGATGAATGCCTTAAACCAGGTCAATTAGACGGGATGGAAGTCGAGAATGATTTAAGCCAGTCGGCGTTGCTGCTGACAGTGCCACAGGCTTACCTCGAATATACCAGCAGCGACTGGGACCCTCCCTCACGCTGGGACGACGGTATTCCTGGCCTGATTGCCGACTACAGCCTCAATGCGCAAACTCGCCATCAGGAGCAGGGGGGGCGAGGACTCACATGATATCAGCGGCAACGGTACCGTTGGGGCGAACCTGGGGGCATGGCGTTTCCGTGCAGACTGGCAAAGTGATTATCAGCACACCCGCAGCAACGATGACGACGATGACAGCAGTAACAGTACAACGAGCAAAAACTGGGACTGGAGCCGTTATTACGCCTGGCGGGCCTTACCCTCTTTAAAAGCGAAGCTGTCGCTGGGGGAAGATTATCTCAATTCCGATATTTTCGACGGCTTTAACTATATCGGCAGCAGCGTCAGCACCGATGACCAGATGCTGCCGCCCAACCTGCGCGGCTATGCACCGGATGTTTCCGGCGTGGCGCACAGCAGTGCAAAAGTCACCATTAGCCAGATGGGCCGGGTACTTTACGAAACCCAGGTTCCCGCCGGGCCATTCCGCATTCAGGATATCGGCGACTCCGTCTCCGGCACACTGCACGTCCGCGTTGAAGAACAGAATGGTCAGGTGCAGGAATATGACGTTACGACCGCATCTATGCCATTCCTCACGCGCCAGGGGCAGGTGCGTTACAAAGTGATGATGGGGCGTCCGGAAGACTGGAACCACAAGACCGAAGGCGGCTTTTTCTCCGGCGGAGAAGCGTCATGGGGGGTGGCAGATGGCTGGTCGCTCTACGGTGGTGCGCTGGCAGATAAACACTATCAGTCGGCGGCGATGGGGGTGGGGCGCGACCTCGCACAGTTTGGCGCGCTGGCGTTCGATGTGACTCACTCGCACGTCAACCTGGATCATGACAGCGCATACGGCAAAGGAAAACTGGACGGCAACTCCTTTCGCGTGAGCTATGCCAAAGACTTTGACGAACTCAACAGCCGCGTCACCTTTGCAGGCTACCGTTTCTCCGAAAAGAACTTCATGACCATGAGCGAGTATCTGGACGCGAACCAGTCGGACATGGCGCGGACCGGTAACGACAAAGAGATGTATACGATCACCTATAACCAGAACTTTGCCGCTGCGGGTGTTTCGATCTATCTCAACTACTCCCATCGTACTTACTGGGATCGCCCGGAACAGACAAACTATAACCTGATGTTTTCCCACTATTTTAATATGGGGAGCATTCGCAACATGAGCATCTCGGTGACCGGCTATCGCTACGAATATGACGATAATGCGGATAAGGGGATGTACCTCAGTATGAGCATTCCGTGGAGCGACAGCAGCACCGTGACCTACAACGGTTCCTACGGCAGCGGGTCGGACAGCAGCCAGGTCGGTTACTTTAAGCGCGTCGATGACGCAACGCACTACCAGGTTAACGTTGGCACCAGCGAGCAGCACGGCAGCGCGGATGGTTATCTGAGCCACGACGGTTCGCTGGCGAAGGTTGATCTCAGCGCCAACTACCATGAAGGGGAATACCGTTCGGCGGGGATCGCCTTACAGGGCGGGGCAACGCTGACCGCGCATGGTGGGGCGCTGCACCGTACCCAGAACATGGGCGGCACGCGCCTGCTGATTGACGCCGACGGGATTGCCAACGTGCCGGTCGAAAGCAACGGCGCGCCGGTGTACACCAATATGTTTGGCAAGGCGGTGGTCGCCGATATTAACAACTACTATCGCAATCAGGCGTATATCGATTTAAACAACTTGCCGGAAGATGCGGAAGCCACCCAGTCGGTGGTGCAGGCGACTCTGACGGAAGGCGCAATCGGCTATCGTAAATTCAAAGTGATCAGCGGGCAAAAAGCGATGGCGGTACTGCGGTTGCGTGACGGTAGCTACCCGCCGTTTGGCGCGGAAGTGAAAAACGACGAGCAGCAGCAGGTTGGCATTGTGGATGATGAAGGCAATGTCTATCTGGCGGGGGTCAATGCGGACGAGCATATGATGGTGTTCTGGGAAGGCAGCGCACAATGCGAGATCGTATTGCCGAAGCCGCTACCTGCCGATTTGTTCAGCGGTCTGTTGTTGCCGTGTGAACAAAAGGGAACGGCAGCCCCTGATTCTTCAGCGCCAGAAATTAAGCCTGTTATTCAGGACCAGACGCGGCAAGTCACACCAACGGAAGCGCCGACGTCAATTTCAGCAACTCAATAATCTGATTAAGGAACGATCAATGTCTTATAAATTATCCTGTCCAATGCTCGTCAGCACAGCGCTGATGGCACTGCTTACCACCGCCAGCCTGACGGCGCATGCATCGGTCACCCCGGATCGCACCCGTCTGGTGTTTAACGAAAGCGATAAATCGATCAGCGTGACGTTGCGTAACAACAACGAAAAGCTGCCTTACCTGGCGCAAAGCTGGCTGGAAGACGAGAAGGGCAACAAAATCACTTCGCCGCTGGCAGTACTGCCGCCGGTGCAGCGTATTGACGCTATGATGAACGGCCAGGTGAAGATTCAGGCGCTGCCGGACATTCACACACTGCCGTCCGACCGAGAAAGCCTGTTCTACTACAACGTGCGTGAGATCCCGCCAAAGTCCGGGAAAGCCAACACCCTGCAAATTGCGCTGCAAACGCGCATCAAGCTGTTCTGGCGACCAAAGGCGCTGGAGAAGATTGACATGAGAAGACCGTGGCAGTTTAAGGTCACACTCACGCGCAGTGGCCAGGACTATACCGTCAATAACCCGACGCCGTACCACGTCATCATCAGCGATGCCAGCACACAGAAGAAAGGGCTGACTGCCGCCGGGTTTAAACCGCTGGTGATGCCACCGAAAACGTCACAACCGTTAAAGGCAAAAATGGCGAGCGCCCCGGTGCTGACCTATATCAACGACTACGGCGCGCGCATGCCGCTGATCTTCCGTTGTGAAGGGAACACCTGCAAGGTGGATGAAGATCAAAGCAGCAAAGGTTGATAACGGGAGAAGCAACATGAAAGCGTTCTTTCTGACCGGATCTGCCGCGCTATTGCTGGCCTGTGGCGTGACCGTTTTCCCGGCAATGGCGGGCGGCAAAATCGTCAATCTGACGTTGCGCGTGCTGGGGGATGGACCGCCGCCCTGTTCGGTAAAGGGAAGCGCGGTGGAGTTCGGCAATGTGATTATTAAAAGCATTGATGGTGCCAACTACCGTCAGGCAGTGGGCTACACCCTGAACTGCTCAAACAGTGTCAGCGACGACCTGCAAATGCAGCTTCAGGCCACCACCACGACCATCAACGGCGAAACGGTGCTGAGTACTGGAATCAGCGGTTTTGGCATTCGTATTCAGAATGCCGCTGACCATTCGCTGGTGGCAGTGGGTAACAGTAGCTGGCTGCCGTTCAACATCAATACTCAGCCAGACTTCGAAGCCGTTCCGGTGAAGCAGAGCGGTGTGGAACTGATGGCATCGGAGTTTAATGCGACCATGACCATGGTGGTGGACTACCAATGAAACGACTCGCATGGTGCTTAATTTACGGTTTTGCTGGCCTGGCGCAGGCCGCGATTAACGACGTTACTTTTCACGGCACGCTGGTTTCGCCACCCGCCTGTACTATCAGCGATGGTAAGACGATCGAAGTTGAGTTTCGCAACGTCATTATCGACAACATTAACGGCGATAATTTCCGTCAGGATGTGCCTTACACCATCACATGTGACCCCGATGTGCGCGACGACGCCTGGGAGATGAGCCTGACCTGGACGGGCAGCCAAACCCCTTATGATGATTCCGCCATTGAAACGGACGTTAGCGGCCTGGGGATTGAGCTACAGCAAAACGGCCAGCCGTTTAAGCTGGGAACACCGTTGAAAATTGACCCGTCAACGCCGCCAACGCTGCAAGCTGTGCCGGTGAAAGCCAATGATGCGGCGCTCAGCGACGGAACCTTTTCTGCCTACGCAACATTACAGGTGGATTACCAATGAACCTAAAACGGATATCTCACTGCGCGGCTGTACTGGCGACGGTGCTGCTGACGCCCCATGTTCAGGCGGCTGACAACCTGCATTTCTACGGCAATTTACTCAGCAAGTCCTGCACGTTAGTCGTTCAGGGCGAGTCGCTGGCGGAGGTGCATTTTCCCACCGTTAGCCGTAAAGACCTGATGGTGACCGGGCAGTCTGCGCGGGTGCCAGTGGTGTTTCAGCTCAAAGATTGCAAAGGGCCAGCTCAGTATGAAGTCCGGGTGACGCTGACCGGTACAGAAGACAGTGAACAGCCGGGCTTTCTGGCGCTGGATGTATCTTCGGCGGCGCAAGGTGTCGGAATTGGCATGGAAAAAACCGATGGAACACCGGTGCCGATTAACAATACCAGCGGCGCGACCTTTGTGCTGAGTAACGGCAATAACAATCTGAATTTTAATGCCTGGCTCCAGGCGAAAAGCGGGCGGGAAGTGACGATGGGTGAGTTTACCGCCTCCTTAACCGCAACGTTTGAGTACATATAAGATGAAAAAAACTAACTTGCTGTTTCGTCTTTTGATCCTGATGGTTTTTATGCTCGGTAGTCGGGCCGGGATGGGGCAGACATTTCGTAATGTGTATATCTACTATGCTACGTTTGGCTGGAATAGTCAGGTCGAACTGTATCTTGATGTTGCTGAGGTTTCGAGTGTTTACTACGGTACCTATTATCAAAGTAATTATGTTATGACGCTTGGCAACTTACCCAATCGCACATGGACAGGAACGGGCAGTTCTCCTGCGCCGACGATTACGGTAAAAGATGGGACAATTGTAAATAATTCATTTTGTCCGGGCATGGAGGC